>ERZ842401.1861-NODE-1861-length-29077-cov-7.193198_pt1 | contig 29077 bp, 26 predicted proteins | sample MGYA00521270_ERZ842401 | MGnify/ENA primary metagenome ERZ842401 (study PRJEB31892, sample SAMEA3878208) | bioreactor metagenome | biome: Moose rumen | place: Sweden | collected 2011-10 | study: EMG produced TPA metagenomics assembly of the PRJEB12797 data set... | reverse complement strand
CTACACGTCGCTCTTCCGATCTGATCCCGGCCTTTGCCAGCGACGTGCCGACCTCCGCCAGCTTCTCGCGCGCCTTGAGCGTCTGCTGCCCCTCAAATATCCCGGTCAGCCCCGCGGTTTTATACGCCTGGTCGAACGCCTGCTCCTGCTCGCGGTACGCCTGCGCCTTTGCCGCGAGCGTTTCCGTGCCGCGATACTGGCCCAGCAGGTTTGCCGCCTTTAGCTCGTATTCGCTGTTCCACTGCTCCAGCTCCCGATTAAACTGATCTACGTTCCAATTGAACTGCGCCTCCCACTTTTTCAGCTCCATCAGGCGGGACAGATAGGCCTGCGTCAGCTGCAGCAGCGCATCCGCCTTCTGAAACTCGCCCTGCGCCCGAAGCTCCGCGATCTGGCGCGTTGTATCGGTAGAGAGCTTCGTCTGCGCCTGCGCGACGCTCAGCCTGTTCCGCGCCGCCGTGTTGGCGATGGAGTCATACTGCGCCGCGCCGATGCCGCCAAAATCGAGATAGTAACCGAACAGGAAGCCGCCCGCGAAATCGTGCACCACGCCGACTATCGCGGCATCGAAGCCGGCGAAACCCAGCTCCACCACATTGCCCAGGAGCACCAGCACACCATCCACGTGGCCCTTGTGGGCAACCCCAACTGCGGCAAAACCAGCATATTCAACATAGCCGCCCACGCCCACGAGCGCGTGGGCAACTACAGCGGCGTAACCGTGGACGAGAAAGTCGGCACTTTCGAGCACGGGGGCTACACCTTCCGCCTGGTCGACCTGCCCGGCACCTATTCCCTCAGCGCCTACTCGCCCGAGGAGCTCTACGTGCGCAGGCACATCATCGAGCAAAACCCCGACATCATACTCAACGTGGTCGACAGCAGCAACCTCGAGCGCAACCTCTACCTCACCACCCAGCTTATCGACATGGACATCACCATGGTCATGGCCCTGAACATGTACGACGAGCTGCAGCGCAGCGGCGACCGCCTCGACACCACGCAGCTCGGCACCCTGCTCGGAATGCCCGTAGTGCCCACCACGGGGCGGACGGGCGAGGGGATAGACCGCCTGTTCGACAAGATTATCGAGGTCTTCGAGGGGCGCGACACCCAGACGCGCCACATCCACGTCAACCACGGCGAAGAACTGGAACGCTGCATCAAGCAGCTGCGCACCGAGCTCTACCAGCACGGCTTCTCCGACAGCCTCAGCACGCGCTTCCTCAGCATCAAGCTGCTGGAGAACGACCGGCAGCTGGAGCAGTATGCCGCGGAGCACGACCCCGACGGCAGCGTCATGGCCATGCGCAACCGCATAGCCGACACCTACCGCAAGCAGAGCGGCCGCCGGCTGGTGGAAAGCGGCGAGGGCGACCAGCGCCACATCAAGGCCGAAGCCGAGAACCAGGACATCGAGTCGGCCATCACCGACGCCAAGTATGCCTTCGTGCGCGGCGCCCTGGCCGAATGCTACGAGAAGAACGAGCACAGCACTCTGCACGCCCTGACCGACAAAATCGACGCCGTGGCCACCCACCGCTGGCTCGGCTACCCCGTGTTCCTGATCATCATGTTCATCACCTTCTTCTGCACCTTTGCCGTGGGTCAGTACCCGATGGACTGGCTCGAGGCGCTGTTCGACTGGCTGGGCGGCTTGGTGGGCTCGGCCATGGGCGAGGGTCCCCTGCGGAGCCTGCTGGTCGACGGGGTGATTGCCGGAGTGGGGTCGGTGCTGGTGTTCCTGCCCAACATATTGATACTCTATCTCTTCATCTCGTTCATGGAAGACAGCGGCTACATGGCCCGCGCGGCCTTCATCATGGACAAGCTGATGCACCGCATGGGGCTGCACGGCAAGAGTTTCATACCCATGATTATGGGCTTCGGGTGCAACGTGCCGGCCATCATGGCCACACGCACCATCGAGGACCGCAAGAGCCGCCTGCTGACCATGCTGGTGATACCGATGATGAGCTGCTCGGCACGCATACCGGTGTATGTGATATTGGTGTCGGCCTTCTTCAGCAAGTGGGCGGCCTTTGTGCTGACGGGGCTCTACCTGCTGGGCATGGTGATGGCGGTGCTGATGGCCAAGCTGTTCAGCCGCTTCTTCGTCAAGGGAGAGAGCCTGCCGTTTGTCATGGAGCTGCCGCCCTACCGCATGCCGACGGCCAAAGCCGTGCTGCGCCACACCTGGGAGAAAGGCAAGGAATACCTGAAGAAGATGGGCACCATCATTCTGGGTGCAAGCATCATTGTGTGGGCGCTGAGCTACTATCCCACCGGCGACAACCGTCGCGAACAGGCCGAAAACTCATACATGGCCCGCATAGGCAAGACCATAGAACCGATTATGCGCCCCTGCGGGTTCGACTGGAGGCAGAGCGTGTCGCTGCTGGCAGGCGTGGGTGCCAAAGAGGTGGTGGCCAGCACAATGGCCGTGGTCTATGCCACCTCCGACGACGAGGCCGAACTGCTGGAAGCCGACTTCGAGAGCGAGGAGAACGAGAGCCGCATTGTAGAGCTCATCAGGGGGAACATGACGCCCCTGTCGGCAGCCTCTATGCTGCTGTTCATCCTGCTCTACATGCCGTGTGTGAGTACCGTTGTGGCCATCAAGAACGAGAGCGGAAAATGGAAGTGGGCACTCTTCACGGTGGCCTACACCATTGGGCTGGCCTGGGTGGTGAGCACGCTGGTGTTCCAGATAGGCAGCCTGCTGATATAGACACACCATGTGGCAGAAGATCATAGTGGCAGCCATTGTGGCCTCGACGCTCATTCTCGCGGTGAGGCGGGCGGTGCGAACGGCCAAAGGGCGCGGCAGCTGCAGTTGCGGCTGCCAAGGGTGCCCCCGCACGGGAAAAAAGGAATGCCACTGCGGGCATGTCAAGCTGCCCGAGGTGGATTCCGAGTGAACAGACGGCGGAACTCCCCGCAGGAAAGTGCAGCAGCAGGTGTGCACCCGCACAGGGTGGAGGGCGCTATTTCTCGCTGATTTCGATTTCGTCAATCAGCAGGTGCCGCGCAGGAGCCTCGCAGGGCGAAGACTGCGGGTTGCCGGTGTGGCGGGGCATGATGAAACGCAGGTTTACAAACTGCGACGCACGGGTAAACCACGGGGAATAGGAATAGCGCAGGCTGATGCTGTCGTCGCAGGGCGACGAGGGCGGATTCTGCACCTCGAGGCTGTGCCAACGGCTCCAGCGGCGGCCACGGGCGCTCCAACGCACCTGGACGGCGGCGGGGCCATAGATGCTGTCGGCGGGGCTGTGAAGAATGTCGGCAGACATCTCGCCGAGACGTACACGGCGGTTGAGCGCCAGGACGAGCTCGACAGTGTCGGCATGCCGCCAAGCCACCCATCCCCGGGCTGGGTTGTCGGGGTCGGCATAGAGACCGTCGGTAAGCATCCGGGGGAAGAAAGCGGCACTGTCGGGCAAGGGGCGGCACACCGCAGCCGCAATGGCGAGTTCGTCGGAGGCAGCGAAAGCATCCTCATCGTCCGAAGCCTCGTCGGAATCTTCGTCGCTGCCGGCCGCATCTGCAGGAGCCTGTGAGGGGTAGAGCCCTGCCAACTGTATCGAGACACCCGGGCAATCGGAGAGGAAAAAACTCTGCGAAGAGCGGGCATCGGAGAACAGCGGGAGCAGCAGGTCGGAGGTGGCATCGCAATGGAGGTAAGGGACAAAGGGGCGGCTGTTGCGGAGCGATGCCGAGGAGGGCAGACGGGAGGAGGCGGATGGGGGAAGGGTGATGTCGGTGTTGGCAGCCAAGGCCGCACCCGGGTAGACGACAGGGCGGGTGTTGTCCTTGCCCTTCAAAAATCGGTAGGCCTCTTCCATGCACCAGCCGTTAGCCTTTCCGCCACCAAGGCTCCAGGCAATGACGCTGGGGTGGTTGCGGTCGCGCTTGTAGAGGTTGAAGAGACGGTCGAGAATGGCGTTGAGCCAGTCGCGGTCGTGCACCACTGCAGGGAAAGAGTCGGTCTGGACATTGGCCTGATCGAACAAGAGGAGGCCGAGAGAGTCGCAAAGGTCGTACCATGCCTCGGCCGCCGGGAAAGGCAGGTGGAGGGCGTTGATACCCCGCTGGCGGAAACGCTGTATGCCGTCGGCCATGGAGGGTTCGTCGCCCCAAAGCAGTGTGTCGGCACCGGCCGGCGAAAGGCGTATGCCGGCAAGACGCAGCGGCTGCCCATTGAGCAGAAAGCGGCCATCGCGAAGAACCAGATGCCGGAAGCCGATATGCTTGACGATGCGTTCGGTTTCACGACCCTCGGTGTCGAAAAGACGGATGGTGAGCGGATAGAGAACGGGGGTGGTATCGGTCCAGGGGATGATGCCGGGCAAGGATGCCTGCAGAGCGAGAAACCAGTCGCGCGGCTCAAGGTTCTTCCGCAAATGTCGGCCGCAGATGTCTACCTCCACACGCCCTCCATGCACCTCGCGATTGAGGTCGACCATGAGGTCGAGAGTTCCTGTACGGTAATCGGTAGTATCGAGGCTGGACAGAATTTTGACATCAGAGATGTGCACCGGCGGGAGGGAGATGAGTTCGGGGGCAAGCGAGGCGATGGTGGCCACAAACGGGTGTTCGATGCGGCTTCCGTCGCACCGGGGCAACACACGGCAGGCCACACGGTTGGTACCGGATTGGAGATAACGGGTGATGTCCCACTCGGCAGGGGTCCGTGAATCCTGGGTATAACCGACCATACGGTCGTTGATATACAGGTAGAGCGCTGTTCCCGGGGAGGGAATCTTCAGGATGGTGCGCCGCCCCGACCACAACGCTGGCAGGCTGAACGTGCGCGAATAAACGAACTCGAGGTCGGAAGTGGCGTTGGATGGGCGAGTGCGCTTCCATTCGCCGCCGAGGCCGAGATTCCACGAGCCGATGGGGCAGACGCAGTCATGGGGCTGCACCTTATTGAGGCGATAGACAGCGGGGTCTTCCCAATAAGGCTGCGCCTGCGTACAGGTAAAGATGCCAAAGAGGAACAGTAGCGGGAGGAACAACGGGGAGCGGGACGTCATGGGTCAGAAGAGCGGAGTTGGAGAAGTCGGAGTTGGGCACCTCAAAAGACTATGGAAAGCAAACCCTACGGCCACCAAACGCACCACGGGGAAATGCAGGACAGAAAGCAAAGCAGGGGAATGGGTTGCAAATAATGCGGATAGTGGCTTTTGCAGCAGGGATTGTAGGTAGGATGCCATAATGCAAAGATACATATTTTTGGCTAAATGGGGAAATATTTGTAATTTTGCATCAATGACAGACGGATTAGTGATAAGGACTACAGGCAGTTGGTACCAGGTGATGACAACTGGGGGGACAGTGCTGGCGTGCCGACTGCGGGGCAACTACCGACTGCGGGGCAACAAACAAACCAATCCCGTAGCGGTGGGAGATCGGGTGATATTTGAACTGCTGGCCGACGGGACAGGGCTGATACACGAAGTAAAAGACCGCAGCAACTACATCGTGAGAAAGGCTACAAAACTGTCGAAACAGACACATGTGATTGCCGCCAACATCGACTTGCTCTGCATTGTGGCCACACTCGGGCTGCCACGCACATCGACAGGCTTCATCGACAGGCTTCTGGCTACAGCCGAAGCCTATCACATCCCTGCCTGTGTGATATTCAACAAGTCAGACCTGCTGAAAGACAACGGGCTACACAGCGCACAGGCCGAATTGTCGGCCATGTATGAGAGTATAGGTTACAAAACAGTTGAGGTGTCGGCACTAAAGGGATACGGCATAGCGGCGGTCATAGAGCTGATAAAAGGAAAAACCACTCTCTTTTGCGGACACTCGGGCGTAGGGAAATCTGCTCTACTGAATGCCATTGTCCCAGGGCTTCATCTGCGGGTAGGAGAAATATCGGAATGGAGTTTGAAGGGCAAGCACACCACTACCTTTGCCGAAATATTCCCGGTAAGTATCGGTGGGCATACCACCTATGTGATAGACACCCCCGGCATTAAAGAATTCGGGATGGTGGATTTCTCTGCCCAGGAACTTGGACACTTCTTCCCCGAAATACGCAAAGAACTTCCCTTCTGCCACTTTGCCAATTGCACCCACAGACATGAGCCTGACTGTGCCGTAAAGGCAGCCGTGGCTTTAGGCAAAATCAGCAGCGAACGCTACAACAATTACATTAAGATACTGGAGGGGATCGATACCGAGGAGTGACCCTGCTGCGATTCGAACGCAGGACCTACTGCTTAGAAGGCAGTTGCTCTATCCAGCTGAGCTACAAGACCTTGTGTTTTTTGAAAAACCTGTTATTTGAAGTCGGGATGGCAGGATTCGAACCTGCGACCTCCTGCTCCCAAAGCAGGCGCGATAACCGGACTACGCTACATCCCGTCCTATCCCAGAATTGTTTTTTGCGGAGAAGGGGGGATTCGAACCCCCGGTACCCTAATCGAGTACGACAGTTTAGCAAACTGTTGGTTTCAGCCACTCACCCACCTCTCCGTCTGTCAAACTATGTCAAATTTCTGTCAAATTTCGGTTTGCAAAAGTACTACTTTTTTCCGAAACCACCAAATTTTTTTTCTTTTTTATCCGCCCCTATTTCTTTAACGCCTGATTTGCAACACTTTGCATTTTGCGGGCAATTTCTTCCTGATCGCCCAAAAAAAAGTGTTTTTTCACCGAAAAATCGTCGTTCAACTCAAAAATGTAGGGTATTGCTGTAGGAATGTTGAATTCGATAATCTCGTCGTTGGTCATCTGCCGGAGCTCTTTCACAATGCCGCGCAGGCTGTTGCCGTGTGCCACTACCATGATTTCGTTGTGTGTTTCAAAGGCTTTCAGTATGGTGTCTTTGTAGTAGGGCATCAGTCGTGCTATGGTGTCTTTGAGCGATTCGGTAAGTGGTATCTCGCTGTCGCTAAGCTCGTTGTAGCGCGGGTCGCGGCGAGGGCTGCGCTCGTCGTCCATGACAAGGGCGGGTGGCTGCACGTCGTAGGAGCGGCGCCACAGTTTCACCTGTGCTTCGCCGTATTTGGCAGCAGTGTCAGCTTTATTGAGGCCCTGTATGGCACCGTAGCTCTTTTCGTTCAAGCGCCAGCTTTTCTCCACGGGCAGGTAGTCCATATCCAAGGCATCCAGCACATTGTTCAGGGTTTTTACTGCACGTTTGAGATAAGATGTAAAGCATATTTCGGGGCGATAACCCTCTTTTTTAAGCAGTTTGCCAGCTTCGAAGGCTTCGCGGCAACCGTTTTCGGTAAGGTCCACATCGGTCCAGCCGGTAAACAGGTTAAGCTTGTTCCATTCGCTTTCGCCGTGGCGGATAAGTATTAGTTTTTTCATTGTTGTGATATTTTATTTTTTAGTTTTAGCAGAGTTGGCTTCGGTTTGTTTTTTGTAAAACACCTTGTCGGAGAATTTGCCTGTCGCCGAAAGGATGATAAAGACAATTCCCGCAATCACGAAGGGTATGCTCAGTATCTGGCCCATGTTCAAGGCCATTTCCGCCTCGAAATCCACTTGGTCGTTTTTGATAAATTCTATCAGGAACCGTATGCCGAACAAAGCGGTGAGGAAAATGCCGAACGACAGTCCTGGACGTATTTTGCCGCTTTTGCGGACGTAGTATATCAGCAACGAAGCAAAGATGATGAGATACGACAGGGCTTCGTAGAGCTGGGTTGGGTGCTTGGGAACGGTTTCGTGGTTGCGTTCGTAAATAAAGCCCCACGGCAGCGAGGTTTCCACGCCATATATCTCGGAGTTCATCAGGTTGCCGCAGCGCACAAAGGCTCCCACAAGGGGTATCACTATCACAAGGCGGTCCAAAATCCAAATTGGATTCATCTTGGTATTGTGGCAATACCACCACATCCCAAGCAGTATGCCTATGGCTCCGCCGTGGCTCGCAAGTCCCTGATAGCCGGTAAATTCGCCCGTTTCGAGATTGAAAGGCAGCACTATTTCGAGCAGATGGTTTTTGTAATAGCCCCATTCGTAGAAAATGCAGTGCCCGAACCGCAGGCCCACCAGCAGTGCTATGAACATTGTTATGGTGAGCTTGTCAAGATATTTGGACTCCACTTCTTCGTGGCGGAACATCTTTAGCAGGATGAAATAGGCCAGGATAAAACCTACGGCAAAAAATAGAGAGTACCACCGCAGGCCGAATGAGCCTATGTGGAATATTACGGGGTCAGCCGCCCAATGTATCACCAAATCAGTCATATAGATGGCTATTTGCGTTTGTTGTTATTTGGCGTAGTTTATGGCGCGAGTTTCGCGTATAACGGTAACTTTTATCTGTCCGGGGTAGGTCATCTCGTTCTGAATCTGTCGCGAGAGGTCGAGCGAGAGCTGTGTGGCTTCGGCGTCGCTCACTTTGTCGGCGCCGACTATAACGCGCAGTTCGCGGCCTGCCTGAATGGCGTAGGTTTTCACCACTCCGGGGTAGGTCATGGCCATCTCTTCCAGTTTGTTCAGTCGGTTGATGTAGGCTTCCACCACCTCGCGTCGGGCGCCGGGACGGGCACCGGAAATGGCGTCGCATATCTGCACTATGGGTGCTATGAGGCTTGTCATCTCTATTTCGTCGTGGTGTGCTCCTATGGCGTTGCACACTTCGGGGCGTTCTTTGAATTTTTCGGCCAGTTTCATGCCCAGCAGAGCGTGGGGCAGGTCGGGTTCGTTTTCGGGCACTTTGCCGATGTCGTGGAGCAGTCCGGCACGTTTGGCCAGTTTGGGGTTCAAACCAAGCTCCGAGGCCATGGTTGCCGAAAGGTTGGCCACCTCGCGCGAGTGCTGCAGCAGGTTCTGACCGTACGACGAACGGTATTTCATACGTCCCACCATACGCATCAGCTCGTGGTTCATGTTCACAATGCCGAGGTCTATGCATGTGCGTTTGCCGGTTTCTATTATCTCCTGTTCTATCTGTTTACGGGTTTTCGACACCACCTCTTCAATACGTGCGGGGTGTATGCGTCCGTCGGTAACAAGCTTGTGCAGCGACAGGCGTGCTATCTCGCGGCGTATGGGGTCGAAACCGGAGAGTATGATGGCGTCGGGCGAGTCGTCGATGATTATTTCAACGCCTGTAAGCGATTCCAAGGCACGTATGTTGCGGCCTTCGCGACCGATGATACGGCCTTTCACCTCCTCGTTTTCGAGGTTGAACACCGACACAGTGTTTTCTATTGCCGTTTCGGTGGCGGTGCGCTGTATGGACTGCACGATGATTTTTTTGGCCTGCTCGTTGGCGGTTATCTTGGCCTCTTCTACAATGTCCATAATATAGCCCGATGCCTCGCTCTTGGCCTCTTCCTTAATCATCTCCATAAGGTTTTCCTTGGCCTCGTCGGCGGTCATGGAGGCTATGTGTTCCAGCTTTTTCACGCTGTCCTTGTATATTTTGTCCACCTCGGCCTGACGTTTGTTGAGCACCTCGATGCGCTGGTTCAGGTTCTCGCTCACGCCCTTGAGTTCGACGCTTTTCTTCTGCAGTTCTTCAACTTTCTGTGCCAGAGCCTGTTCGCGCTGTTTCACCTTATTTTCGTTGGCGGCTATCTTGGCATTGCGTTCCGACACTTGTTTGTCGTATTCGCTTTTCATCTGCAGGTATTTTTCCTTGGCTTGCAGAATTTTGTCTTTTTTTATCACTTCGGCCTTGGCTTCGGCATCTACAAGAATTTGTTTGCTTTTGGCGAGCAGTTTGTCGCTCAGCACTTTGCGAGTGAGGAACAAACCTATCGCTCCACCAACAAGCAGAGCTACAACCGCAATAATAATAACTAATGGTACTGACATGTTTTTTATTTGTTTTGCAGGAAACAGGTGCTGTAGGCTTGCAGGTGCAACGGCGATGTGAAAAAAAAACTGCACCGGGTTTCGCAAGAGTTTTGGTAAACTCTAAAAAGTAGGATTTGAGTGCCGGGGGCTTCTGTTATGACCGTTTTTCGGTGTTTTGCAAGAATAGCGGGTTTGCTATAAACCAGATTCTCAAAACCTTTGCAGAAAAACAACATCCACTCCCATGAGCTTACTCGGTTTGTAAAAATAAATTGATGAGTTTACAAACTGGGTCCACCCGGTACAGTACTCCTCATCGTTATAAATTGTCTTAGGTATGTCTTTTATATTGTTTTATCGCTCTTGATCCAATACGTTTTCTATCTCTTGCAGTTTGGTCATCAGTTTTAAGTTCACGTACTGTTCGTTTTCTTCGAGTTGCACTATTTTTGTTGACATTTCCACGCTCATCATTGCCAAAATATCCTGCATATCTTTGTATGCGAACTGTTTTTTGTATTCTTCGGCACGTTTGTTGATTATCTGAACGGCTTTTCGTATTGTTTCCTCCTCGCTGGGGCTCACCCTCAGTTTGTATGGCCGGTCAAGCACAACTACCGTTATCGGGAAGGTCTCCTTCATGCTTTTTCTCGACTTTTGTCAATAACTCAATACTTTTGTCTATTTCCCTTATCAGACGATTTATTTTGATTTTTATTTCCGTTGTATCACCTTTGTCGCTTATTGTGTTTCCTAAATTAAGTATTTTGTTTTTTTCTCCTAATTGTTTAATTATTAAATTGTTATTATATATTTGAGTTTCAAGTTCCCTGTTCCGCTGCTCGCTTTCCGAAAGTTTTTTTTCAAGTTCTTTTTTCGACTCTATCAGCTGCCTGATTTTGTAGTCAATACCTGATATTTTAGTTTCGAAATCGAGCATCGTTTTTCTTACACGGAACTTTAAAAACGTTTGCAAAAATACACTTTTTTTTACTTTTATGCAAAAATATTTTTTGTTTTTATCAACGTTGCCATGTTACAAGCATATACAATACTGATGTTCAAACAGTTATGCAACGCGGTTTATTTCATATCCAGATGGTGCCCCATACGCACCTGTTTGGTGCGGAGATATTTTTCGTTGTATTTGTTCGGTGTGATGATAATTGGCAGCGTTTCAATAATTTGCAGGCCGTAGCCCTCCAGTCCGTTGCGTTTCACGGGATTGTTGGTCATGAGACGCATTTTTGTAACGTTCTGGTCGCGCAGTATCTGCGCGCCGATGCCGTAGTCGCGCTCGTCGGCTTTAAACCCGAGTTGCAGGTTGGCATCCACTGTGTCGAGTCCCTGTTCCTGTAGGTGGTAGGCGCGCAGTTTGTTTATCAGTCCTATGCCACGTCCTTCCTGGCTCATGTACACCACCATGCCTTTGCCCACTTTCTCTATCTGCTGCATGGCGTAATGCAGCTGGGCTCCGCAGTCGCATTTGCACGAGCCAAAAATGTCGCCCGTGGCGCACGACGAGTGCACACGCACAAGCACAGGTTCGTCCTTTTCCCATGTGCCTTTTTTCAGCACAAGGTGTGTGGCGTTGTTGTTGAGCTGGGTGTAGGCAATAAGCTGAAAATCGCCCCATTCGGTGGGCAGGAACACTTCCTCCTCTTTGCGGATGAGCGTTTCGTTGGCTATGCGGTAGGCGATAAGGTCTTTTATTGCTATTATCTTGAGGTCGAAGCGTTTGGCCACTTCCATAAGCTGTGGCAAGCGTGCCATAGTGCCGTCGTCGTTGATGATTTCGATGAGTGCTCCGCAGGGGGTTAGTCCGGCCAGTCGTGCGAGGTCCACAGCGGCTTCGGTGTGTCCGGCGCGTACCAGCACACCGCCGTTGCGTGCGCGCAGGGGGTTGATATGTCCGGGGCGGCCAAGGTCGGAGACTTTGGTGGCGGGGTCGGCCAGGGCGCGGATGGTCATGGCGCGGTCGTGCATGGAAACGCCGGTGGTGCAGCCGTTGCCAAGCAGGTCAACAGTGATGGTGAAGGGGGTGCCAAGCAACGAGGTGTTGTTGCTCACCTGCATGTCGAGGTCGAGCTCGCGGCAACGCTGCTCGGTGATGGGGGCGCATAGCACGCCACGACCGTTTTTGAGCATGAAATTCACCTTTTCGGATGTTATTTTTTCGGCAGCGATGATGAAATCACCTTCGTTTTCGCGGTCCTCGTCGTCGACAACTATTACAAATTTGCCGGCCTTTATGTCCTCAAGTGCTTCGGCTATGGTGTTTAATTTAGTTTCCATCAGTCAGTCAGTATGTTAGAAATAATATATATAATTTATTGGTTGTGCAAAGGTACGATTTTTTTGCGAACTGTGCCCCGCGAGCGGTGAAAAAGTACGAAACAGCTGTTTTTCAACCACTTTGCAGGAGCATAAAAAGGCGGCCTTTTGAGCTGCCTAAAACTATTTTTGAGGTTTTCCACAGTTGGATTTCTTTCGCTCTAATAAAACACAGGCCTGAATTATATCAAAAAGTCCCAATGTCGCGTCCTTTTAGGACGCTGCGTGGTATGGCTATCCCTTACCCCACACTGCGAAACCTATCGGTTTCTTGTGTGGAGTTATTGAGATTATGTGTCTCCTACACATTTTGGACAATGTAGTCAGTAATCATTTTGTTTTTTTAGAAGCTGTTCTTCTTTTTCGTATTCTCCTTGCGTTGTTATAGTGAGTGTCGTAAGCATCACTTAAAAAATAAAAAACGTTTTGCTTGTTCATTGGTCAAATATCCCTGTCTATTGACGACATTTGTAACTTCCTCGCCGTCGTTTAACTGAAGACCGCCACAAATTGTTTTTGGGCCACCTTCATACAAATCGTAGGGATACCATACAGTGCCGGTGGTACTATTAACACGCAGACCTTTATTGAGAGCATTTTCTCTTGCATGAATATCTCGAAGAAAATTTCTTTTTACTTCTTTTTTCCGCACTTCTCTTTTTATCAAAATCTCTCTTTGTGTTTCGTCTGCTATCGGAGCATAATGCAAATAAGATGTCTGTGGTTGCATTCCTGTAGGCAAACATGAAAACCGGTTTGGAACGGGTGCGACTTTTGGTTGGATTTCTCACGATTGTACCACTTCCTTGCCACTTAAATCTGGTGTGGAGTGAAATTCCTTGCAAATACGGCATTTTCCTGCAATATGTTGTCGAAACTCTTGCCACTGTCAATGCAATTCGATAGGGTTTTGGTCAAGGCGTTGCCTCCGTTTTGGTACTTGTATCCACGACCAGAAGCGTACATATCGGTAAGTATTTGACGTCTCGAAAAGCCATTTCTATATCCTGCGTTGGCAAGCAGTGCAAGTTGGCGCATGTTTTTCCATGCGGCTTTCTCCTCAATTTTGCGGCGGAGGAACTCATAAATATTCAAAAAAAACACACATGTTTATCATAACACCTTATTTTTTTGCAAAACTAAGTTTTATTCGCCACATTTCCATGCAAATAAGCTAAATGCTAATGCGTAATTAGCTTGTTGCTAATGCTTTATCTAAACAGCATTTTTGTATATGCCTGAGATACAGCTCATTTAGAAAAACAACCTTTTGCTGTATATTGCAAATCCGCAACAACAGGTATTCAATGCACTACGCTAATTGTGAACAAAAAACATCTTTTCACCTCAAAAAATGAAAAAAAATCGTATATTTGCCAAAATGCAGTTTATACGATGAACGCAAGTAAAATTTTTAATGTTAGGCATTTAGACGACATAAACACGTTTCACCCTGGTGAAAATTTGAGATATTTGTTTTGCGACTGAAATTGCTTTCAGTCGTTTTTTTTGTAACCGAACCAATAGTAAACGATAAAAAAAAGACATACGCCATGAGTAATTTAAAAGGAAGAAACCTGATATCCATCACCGACTTCAGCAAGGAGGAATACATACAGGTGCTGGATATTGCCGAGGAGTTCGAGAAGAACCCCAAACAACCCATTTTGAGCGACAAGGTGGTGGCAACGCTTTTCTTTGAGCCGAGCACCCGCACCCGTCTCAGTTTCGAGAGCGCCGCCAACCAGCTGGGCGCTCGCATCATCGGTTTCAGCGACCCCGGCGGCACCAGCGTGCAGAAAGGCGAGTCGCTGCACGACACCATAGTGATGGTAAGCAGCTACAGCGACCTGATAGTGATGCGCAACCCCAAGGAAGGCAGCTCGCGCTACGCCAGCGAAGTGGCCTCGGTGCCCGTTATCAACGCCGGCGACGGCGCCAACCAGCACCCCACACAGTGCATGCTCGACCTCTACTCCATACGCAAAACCCAAGGCACACTCGAAAACCTGAACATCGCCATGGTGGGCGACCTCAAATACGGACGCACGGTACACTCGCTGGTGCAGGCCATGTGCAATTTCAACGCCACTTTCCACCTCGTCTCACCAGTGGAACTGAAACTGCCCAGCTCGGTGAAAATGTCGGTGAAAAACGCCAACCTCAAATACTACCAGTACACCGACTTGGCCGAGGTGATACCCTTTGCCGACATCATATACATGACCCGCGTGCAGCGCGAACGTTTCCCCGACCCGCTGGAATACGAGCGCGTAAAGGATTCGTGCATCCTGACAGCCAAAATGCTGCAGGGCTGCAAACCCAACATGCGCGTGCTGCACCCGCTGCCCCGCGTGAACGAAATTGCCACCGACGTGGACAAAACGCCTTACGCCTACTATTTCCAGCAGGCACAAAACGGCGTGTACGTGCGTCAGGCACTGATGGCCGCTATACTGGGTGTTAGATAATCATTTTTTTTACGTAAAAAAAGACATTCTGTTATGGAAAACAAGAAAGAAATGGTGGTTTCCGCCATCGAAAACGGAACAGTGATAGACCATATCCCCACCAACGTGGTGTACAAAGTGATAAGCCTGCTCGATTTGGAAAACTACGCCGACGAGGTGCTCATTGGCAACAATCTGCAAAGCCAGAAACTGGGACACAAAGGCATCGTCAAGATAAAGAACAAATTTTTCGAACGCGACGAGATAAACAAAATAGCCCTTGTGGCACCCACCGCAACACTGATAGTTATACGCAACTACGAAGTGGTGGAAAAATTTACCGCCGAAGTCCCCGACATGGTCGAAGGCATCATCAAATGCATGAACCCCAAATGCATAACCAACGCCGAAACCATCCGCACCAAATTCCGCATTCTGGACCGCTCGAACCTTAAAATGCAGTGCCACTACTGCGAGAAATTCGTAACCAAAGAGACGATGAATTTCATATAAGACTATAAAAAAATCTCCGAACTCACTTACAATCAACCATTATAGTGGGGCTACGCCTTGCAGAGCCCCACTTTTTTGTCAAAAAGTAGCGCGCAATGCTTTTCAATTCGCTGCAATTCCTGCTGTTCTTCCCAATGGTGTGCATAATATACTATGCCATAGGGGGCACACGTTGGCGCAACGCCTTCCTGCTGGTTGCCAGCTACTTTTTTTACATGAGTTGGAAACCGGTGTATGCGCTGCTCATCCTCGCCTCCACCATTGTAACCTACCTCGGCGGGCTTTCGCTCGACAAGTGCGGCAACCAAAAGCGCAAAAAGCTACTCCTTGCCACAAGCATTGTCATAAACATAGGACTGCTTGTGGTTTTCAAATACCACGGCATGATAAACGATACCGTGTCGGCTTTTCTTGGTGCCGCCGGTCTGCACTGGCAACTTCCCAATCTCGACCTACTTCTGCCGGTTGGCATATCGTTCTACACTTTCCAAGCCGTGGGCTACACCGTGGATGTGTATCGCGGAACCGTCAAAGCCGAACGCAACTTCGTCTCCTACGCTGTTTTTGTATCCTTCTTTCCCCAGCTTGTGGCAGGGCCTATCGAAAGGGCTTCCAACCTGCTGCCACAGTTCAAGGAAAAACACATTTTCAGATACCACGACACCACAGAGGGCTTGAGGCAAATGCTGTGGGGCTATTTCATGAAATTGTGCGTTGCCGATGTGCTGGCGGAGTATGTGAACGCAGTTTACAACAACCCCACACAACACAACGGCACCAGCATGCTCATAGCCACGGTGCTCTTCGCTTTCCAAATTTACTGCGATTTCGGCGGATACTCCAACATCGCCATAGGTGCGGCCCGCATCATGGGATTCCGGCTGATGGACAACTTCCGCACACCTTACCTGTCCACCAATATCGGTGAGTTTTGGAAACGATGGCACATCTCGCTCTCCTCGTGGTTCAAAGATTATGTTTACATACCTCTTGGCGGCAGCCGCACGGGCAAGTGGCGGCACGTGGGCAATCTTATGGTTACCTTTCTGGTCAGCGGCCTGTGGCATGGCGCCAACTGGACTTTCCTCGTATGGGGATTTCTGCATGGCATCTACCAAGTGGCGGCCGTGATATGGCGCAGGCTGTCAATCAAACACAGCGGCAAACGGCTTATAAACAGGCTCATAGGCATCGTTGTCTGTTTTTTGATGGTGGATTTCGCATGGATTTTCTTCAGAGCCAACACCCTGAACGACGCTTTCTGCATTGTTGCCAAAATATTCACCGCATTGGACAAACCGTATATCAACATATCATCGCTATCGGTAGGCTGCGCAAGCCTGTGCCTGCTGATGGCAAAAGATCTTTCGGACACCTTCGGCTGGAAAATCCACGCACTGCATTCGTCCAACATCGGCGTACGATATGTTTCTTTCATATTGCTGGTATGCTACATCCTGCTTTTCGGCTCGCTGAACGGTGGCCAATTCATATATTTCCAGTTTTAGTATGCTAAAAATGAATACTGAGATACGACGTCTTTTTAAAACCGGCACAATAGTTGTTGCAACGCTTTTGGCAATAGACATTGGCCTTGGATGCCTTTTCGACAGCGGTTTTATGCAACTGCCCATCAGGGAGAAACTTCCTTCGGCAATAAGCCACAGCTACCGCGACACACCCGACGTGGCGTTGTTCGGCTCCTCGCGGTGCCACCATCATTTTGTTACTCGCCAGCTGGCCGACAGTATCGCCATGTGTTGGGGAGAGCCCGTGTCGGCCTACAACTACGGTCTCGACGCCATTGTGGTAAACGAACACCTATGCGCCATCGAGTCGATGCTACACCGCCACACACCAAAGCTGATTGTGCTCGAAGTGGGGAGCCACGAGTTTGGAAAAGATTACACCCGATGCGTGGAAAATGCGTCGCCCCTGTATCGCCATGACACTGTGGTGCGAAGATATATAAACAATGCCTATGCTGCCAACCGGTTCCTTATGCTGTCATCGATGTACCGCTACCGCAACGCCATGCCTTTGCGTATGGCCGAAACCTTTGTAGCCTCGCCCGACAGCAACCTTGGATATTGCCCTTTGTACCAACAAATGGACACGTCTGCCGTATATACATTTGGCGACAGGGCCGAGGATTTTTTGCCTGACAGTGCCGTGGTGGAAAATTTCCGCAGGGTGGCACGCATATGCAACGAAAGAGGAGTAACATTTATTGCTGTGCAGACGCCCCGCTACCGAGCACCCTATTTTCCCGATTTCATCAACAGGCTCAGCTCCAGTTGCGGTGTACCGTTCATAGATTTCCGCACCACGGAATTTTTCAACAGCCACAGCGAACTTTTCTACGACCCAGCCCACCTTAACCACCAAGGGGCGACCCTTTTTACAGCCATGTTTTTCGAAAAACTGAAACCTTACCTGAACGACGTAACCGCGAGGTAACCGTTTTGATTATACATTTGGCATAGCTTAGGATGAAAAAAGGCAAGTCCTTTTCAAGACTTGCCTCATCATTATGAAAAAACAAATATTATATTACTGTCGTTCCAATTTTTTCTCCAGTTCGGCAATGCGTTGCGCCATCTCTTCGAGTTTGCGCTGATACACATAAATTTTCTTCTGTTTTTCGGCAGGCAGTGCCGGCGAGCCGAGTATGATATTGTCGGATTTCACGCTCTTGGTCACACCCGACTGTGCGGCGATGGTAACACGGTCGCCAACCTCTATATGTCCTACCACGCCCACCTGTCCGGCAAAAATGCAGTTGCTGCCCACTTTCGACGAGCCTGCCACCCCGCTCTGCGAGGCCATGGCGGTGTTCTGACCCACCACCACATTGTGGGCTATCTGGCACAAGTTGTCTATTTTCACACCTTTGTGGATAATGGTGGCACCCATGGTGGCACGGTCGATACAGGTGTTGGCACCTATCTCCACATTGTCCTCGATAATAACGTTGCCTATCTGGGCTATTTTCTCGAAACTGCCGTCGGGCTGTGGGGCAAAACCAAAACCGTCGGCTCCCACCACGGCACCGGAATGCAGTATGCAGCTGTTTCCAATAATGTTGTTGGCATAAATTTTAACCCCTGCAAAAAGTGTGGTCTTGCTGCCTATCTGGGTGTTGTCGCCAACGTAGGTCTGCGGATAAATCTTGGCGTTGTCGCCAATAACTGCATGTTCTCCGATGTATGCAAACTCGCCGATGTAGCAGTTGTTCCCAACAGTGGCCGTGGGGTGAATGAAAGCCTTGTCGGAAATGCCCACCTTGTTCAGCTGCATCTCGTTGTACATGCTCAGCAGCTGCGCAAACGCCGTGTAGGCGTTTTCCACACGTATAAGGGTGGTGCCAACGGGATGCTCGGGCACAAAATCGTTGTTCACTATCACCGCTGTGGCCTTGGTGTCGTATATGTGGTGGGTGTATTTGGGATTTGCCAAAAAAGAAAGTCCCCCTTCGGCGCCTTCTTCAATTTTGCACAGTTTGTAAACTTCGGCTTGGGGGTTGCCCTCCACTGTTCCGCTCAGCATCTGGGCTATTTTTTGCGCTTCAAATTTCATTATACGATGGTTTTCAGTTGGTTGCACAAACATAGCGTGTGCAAATTGTTTTGCAAATATACTTAATATTTATTGAACCACCAAATATGGCTTTATTTTTTCGAAAGTTTCGGGGTAGATAAGGTTGGCTTTGAGCAGGTCGTTCACTGTGGCGAAGCGTCCTGCCGAGTTGCGGTAGTTCACAATGGCTTTGGCCTGATAGTAGTCGAGGTAGGGATGGCGTTTCAGCTGGTCGATGGTGGCGGTGTTGAGGTTTATCTTTCGCACCTCGTCGCCGTCGATGACGATGTTGGGAGCCACTTTTTCGTACAGTTCTTGGGTAAATCCGTAAACCTCCATCAGCTGCTCCGGCTTGCAGAACCCGCCCAGCCGCTCACGATATTTGATGATGCGTTTGGCGTAGCCGCTGCCTATGCCGCGCAGTTCCTTGAGGTCGGCGGTGTCGGCGGTGTTGAGCTCTATTTTTTTTGCCACAACAGGTTGCGACGGTCTTTCGTAGGTGCGTTGGCCATTGGCGGTCCTTTCGGGAATGTGTTCGATAACAATGTAAGGTTCGAGCAGTTGATAATCTTCTTCGTCCACAAAGAACAGTTTTTTCAGGTCCTCTTTTTTGCGGAACACACCGCCTTTGGCACGATATTTGTCCACCGCCTGGGCCTGCTTTTGGCTGTAGCCGAGTTTTTCCCAGCCTTCGACGGCAAGGGTGTTCGGGTCGAAGGTGAAAGGATTGAGCTTTCGGCCAAACGAACGGTTGCTGTTGTTTTGGCTGAAATAACGGAAATCGTTGGAATCCAAGTTGTTCAGTATGCTGTCCTTGTAGTGGCTTATCTGCTGTTCGTAGCCTGAGAAATCGAACGACTCGCTTTGCCGGCGTACAACGGCGTTTTTCACAACCAAGAAAGCTATAATCAGAACAAGTGCTGCAAGAAGGATGAAAAAGCCGCGTTTTTCGGACTGTGAGAATGGCATAAAAGGCTTGTCGGTGCTCATGTAGGCGGATTGTTGTTATTCGGTAGCGGTGGTGTCGGTGTTTTCATCGTCAATCCACTCTATGGTGCCGCGCTGGCGAAGTATTCGTGGGTTTTCCAATTTTTCGTCGCTCACAAAGCCGTCGCCGTAGGTTATGCGCTGCCCGTTTTTCGACATCAGGGGGTTGTTGGAGAAAATGCGCCGTTCGTTGCGGTCCCACACAATGGTTTCCATGTAGGTGGTGTCGCCCGTCTGGTAGTCTATTATCACCACGTTGTTCCGGGCCTGCATTATTTTTTTCTTCTCCCAGTCGATGGCATATTTGGCCGAGAGCGACGATTTCACCTTTTTGTCGGCATCGTAGAAATACAGCTGCACGCCTTTGGGGTATTCGGTGCGTGCGTTTTCGCCGTCGTATTTGTTTATCTCGGGTGCTTTGAGGCGCACCTGCACGTTACCGTCCTTGCTGCGCAACAATTCGGCGTTGGAGAGAGTTTGCAACGGCATTTCCTTTTTTTCGAAAAAACGAATAGTTTCCATGTCGTTGCTACACGAGGTGGCAAATGCTAAAAGCGACGCAACCCCTGCAAAATGTAGGAGTTGTGCCGTTTTTTTTATGTCTTTTATTGTTGCCAACTATTGCTATCGTGTTCTAACGGTTGTTGTTTCGCCTATCCAGCCGCCAACGTAGAACGACTGTCCGTCGATGATGTTTTCCATAAAGGCGTCGGCTTTTTTGGGGAAGTGGGCCGAATAAGTGCCTATGAACTTGTTGGCGCGTTCCTGAATTTCGGGGTCGTTGTCGATGCTGCGTGCTTTCACAGCTTTATCCACGGCAGCCCAGTAGGCCACACGTTTCAGCACTGGGGTGTCGCCGCAGCAGGAGCCTGCCGTCTGTGCGTAAAGGGCTGCAATAATCAGGTAAGGCTCGCCGGAAGAGGGGTCGAGGCTTGCGGCCTTGTATGCGGCACTGCGCGATGCGCCATAGCTGTGGGCAGCAGAGTAGGCGTTGGCCAGACGGATGTAGGCTTTGTATTTTGCAGCGTTGTCGGTGAGTCCTTCAGCGGCCTCTTGGAAATACTTGGCGGCTTCGGAGTATTGTTTTTTGGCATAGCACAGGTTGCCCATCAGGTAGGCTGTTTCGAGGCTTGGCGATAGTTTGTGCAGCTGCTGGGTGGCGTCGAAAAAGAGTTTGGAGTCCATGCATTTTTTCGATTCCAGCAGGTTGCAAATTTTGCGCAGCAGGTTGGTGTCGTCGGGGGTTGCCTCAAATTTCTTGGTGAAAATTTCTTCCAGTTTCTCGCAAGTAGCGTAGGGAGCGAAAAGCGCTTCCACGTTGGCAATGCAGGGCTTGATTTTTTCAGCGTCGTCGGGATTGTCGGCCAGCTGTTTTTCGAGCAGTGTCGAAGCTGTGTTGTAGTTGTCCACAATCAGGTCCACATCGGCTTTTTGGGCCACGGTAACATAAGTTACTGTAGCTTCGAAATATTTGAGTATGTGGTTGGGCGACAGACCCTCCTGCCCCACTGCCACGGCTTCGGCATAGAGCGGATAGTAGGTCTCAACGGCCTTTTTGCCCTTGAAAGTTTCAATGTCGGAAGCTTTACGGGCTTTGTTTGTTCCTTCGTCGCCAAAATATTTGATACGCAGGTCGTAAAGTCCGAACAGCTCTTCCATCAGCGAGTCGCGGTGCTGTGGTGTCTGGTCGGGTTTTATGATGAGGTTTTTCAGCATTGTGGCTCCACGGATATAGGCGTTTTCGCTGCTTCGCGGACAGGTTTGGATAACCTCTTTCCACGGCTGGTAGGCGTTTTGGTAATCTTTCTCCTTATAGAAATCGCCATAGATAGAAAGGTTTTGTATGCACTTCATGCTATCTTCTGGGGTGTTGCCGTATTTCTGAGCGCTGGTGTTGATGGGTATCAGCGCTGCTACAAGTGCCAGTCCTATGAATGATAACTTTTTCATTTTTACTTACTATTTTGATGTTATTTTATTTTTTTAGTAACTTGTTTTTATTCATACTTACGTTTTTTGAACCACGTATCGCTGGTAGAGAGCGACAGTCCTAACTGCAGATACTGTTTGCGCACTTGGTCGGTGGTGCCGTAGCTGCCGTACTGTATGCTGAAATGCACAAACGATTTCATTTTCCTAACGGGGAACGACACTCCGGCGTGGATGCCGAAATCGTTGAGGCGGTTGCCGAGTATCACGGCCTTGCCGCTTTCGTAGTGCAGTCCGGCACGATACGACATGCGCTGGTAGTATTTGCTTCCGCTGCGGTCGCTCTTGCGTTCGAGGCCGAGGGCCATGCGGCAGTTGTTTTCGTATTCAATGCCGTTCCAGTCGCCGAAAATGTTTTTTGTGGTGTTTTCGGTGTATTTGGCTCCGCTCCACTGCGAGTAGGCGAGGTCCAGTCCCACCATCCATTTGTCGGCCTTGTTGAAAGCCACGCCAAGTCCCACTACCGAGGGCAGTTCGAGAGTGCTCTCGTAGCTTTCGGTGGGGAACACCGTGTCGGCCACGTATTCGGTAACGCCTTTGGTGGAGAAAGTGTATATGGTGGCTTTGTCGTCCACATTGAGTTTCAGCGGCAACGAGTAGGTAAGTCCGAAACTCAGGCTGTTGCCGCTGGCAAGGGGCAGCAGATACTGTATGCCCATATCGAACGAAAAGTTGCGCACCACAGTTTCTTTCTGCTTGCGCGAACTCATGGCGTAGGTGGAGTCGAAACTGTAGGTGATGGCCCGGTTGATGTTCCCGAACAGGAAATTGGCGTTGAAACCGGCGGACAATGTGGGAGTTATATTAAAAGCGTGTCCCCAAAATATTTTGTTGATGCCACCGTTGCCGTCGAACACCGTGGTGGTGTTGCCAAGGGTGCTGTCGGGGGCCACAATGGTGGTTTTGTAGTTGAGGTCAGACCACGGCAGAACGCCTATTGTGGTTTTCCACCAGCGGGTGATAGGAAATCCTATGACCAAGTGCGACAGGTTGCCGTTGGCATCGCGGTAGGTCTGGTGGTTATCCGAAAGAAACTGAAAATCAAATACCAAGCCAAAATCGAACACAAACGATTGGGTGTCGATAGCGGAGTACGACGCCGGGTTGTTGCTGTTTATCATAAAGTTGTTTCGCACAGTGTACGAAAGTCCGCCCATGGCATTGGTAAATGGGCTGGTGTATGGCGTTTTAATCTCGCCAATGCCAAACTGCGAGTAGGGCGAGTTGAGGCCGTTTTGAGCTTTTACACCAAGGCAAAAAGCCATCGCCATTGCCATGAACAACGTGCTATATGCTTTGTTTTTCATTGTATTCCAATATTTTGTTTAATCCCACCAAGGTCAGGTCTTTGACAAAGATCGGGTCTATATTATCATTTTTCAGTTTTTGCCCAAACAATTGGCCGTCGCCGCCGGTAATCACCACTTTCAGGCCATTGTGCTTAGCGCTGAGCGAGTGACAGAAGCCGGAAAGCTCCATCGCGGTGGCGTCGAAAACACCGGTAACAATCGACTTGGCAGTGCTTCCGATGTCGGTGCCGGCTTGTGTGCTGATGTCCGACAAGTGCAATAACGGCAATTTTTTTGTAAAAGTATGCAGTGCCTCAAATTTCATTGTCAGGCCAGGCATTATTGCAATGCCGTTGAAAATGTTGTCGGATACTGTGTCCAAGGTTATGCAGGTGCCGGCGTCTATCACAAGGCAGGGCTGGGTGGGGAACAGGTGTGCCGCTCCTGCACATGCCGCAATACGGTCGGGACCAAGGGTTTCGGGGGTGCTGTAGTTTATTACGATTGGGAGTGGCTGTTTGTGGTTTAGTGTGCAGAAACGAACTGTTGGGGGCGTTATGCGCTGCCAATCAATGTCCTGCCCCACCGATGACGATATGACTGCCGTTATTGGGTATTGTCCAAAAAGAGAGGCGTATTGGCCGGAATTTTCAAAAATTCCCGTTGCTACGATAGTGTCTGCATCGAATACCGCATATTTGGTGCGTGTGTTGCCGGTGTCTATCGTCAGGTTCATCGGGTTATTTTTTTTTTGTTGAAGAAATTCATGGTGCGTTCTATGCCTATGGTGGCAAAGGATTTAGCTATCTCGCAGGCGGTGTCGGTTTTCTGTTCTATGGTGGCAATGTCGTCGGGTGGGAATTGTCCGAGCACATAGTCTATCTGCCTGCCTTTGGAGAAATTGTCGCCAATGCCCACGCGGAGACGTGCATAATCCTGTGTGCCGAGGCACTGTTCTATGTCGATGAGGCCGTTGTGTCCGCCGGCGCTGCCTTTTGCCTTAAGTCGCAGTGTGCCAACGGGCAGGGCTATGTCGTCCACCACCACGAGCAGGTTCTCGATGGGTATTTTTCCGGTTGTCAACCAATATTTTACGGCTTTGCCGCTTAGGTTCATGTATGTGGTGGGTTTTATTATCACCAAAGTGCGGCCTTTGTATTTGGCTTCGGCGAGGTAGGCGTGGCGCGACAGCTCGAATTTGCATTCGAGGGTTTTGGCCAGACGGTCGGCCACCATAAAGCCGGCGTTGTGGCGGGTGCCTTCGTATTCGCTGCCGATGTTGCCAAGTCCCACAATGAGGTATTTCATGGAGTAGTCTGTGTTGTCGGCGGGGTTGTTTTTGCAGAAAAGCCTTTTCAGCCAGTTCATCTTAGTAAATGCCTTGTTGGTGAAGTTCTTTCAGCCTTTGCACCACCATGGGGCGGTCTTCTTTGTAGGTAACGCCAAACCACTGTGCGGTGGTGGTGAGCACATGCATGGTGGCGCTGCCGTTGTTTATAAATGTGTTCACTGCAAAGGGTATGTAGTATTCCGATTTCAGCTCGTGGCCTGAAGTCTTGAGGAAGTCCACAAACAGGCGTTCCGATTTCTCGAAATAGTCGGGGGTGAAACCGAACAGGTTCATCGACACTATGGCATCGGCTGGCAGAGGGTGCACGGTGCCGTCGCTGTCCTTGTATTCAATGCCGTTGGCGGTGCGTGAGATGGCGGTGCGTTCGGTCATCGAAACAAGATTGTCGTCGGGACCTATGTTGCACACGCCGCGCGACACGGATCCGTTTTCCGAAAGTGTGTTTTCGAGGCGGTAGCCCACCATGCAGTAGCGGCCTTGCGTATTACCTAATGAGCGCAGGTGGTCGCCTATCACTCTGAAAGCGTCCCGTCCGTAGAAATCGTCGGCATTGATGATGGCAAAGGGCTCATGAATGGCATCTTTTGCCATTAGTATGGCGTGGTTGGTACCCCATGGTTTTTCGCGTCCCTCGGGAACGGTGAAGCCTTCGGGCAGCTTGTCCAGCTCTTGGAACACATATTCCATCTGTATCTGGTTGCCAAAGCGCTCGGGAGTGAAAATCTGGCGGAACTCGTTATCGAAACTGTGGCGGATAACGAACACCACTTTGCCGAATCCGGCACGTATGGCGTCGCGTATGGAGTAGTCCATAATGGTTTCGCCGCTGGGACCTACATTGTCGAGCTGTTTAAGTCCGCCGTAGCGGCTGCCCATGCCAGCGGCAAGAACTAATAAGGTGGGTTTCATACTATTTAAATGTATATTGCTTATAATCAGACGTTAGAGTTTTTTTATAGTTTTGCAAAGATACGAAAAAAAGTTGGATTAAGGGGAATTTTTTTGTGTGTTTTAGCGGTGTTTTTTTTGAGTTATCTTTTTTTTTGGAAAAACTTTTTCAATAGCTGTTCACAGTCTTCTTTCATTATTCCTGCCACCACTTCGGTTTTTGGGTGCAAAATGTTGGCTTCAACGGAGGAGAATCCTCGTTTTGGGTCGGAGGCGCCGAAAACTATCCTGCCTATCTGCGCCCATGCCAGGGCTCCGGCGCACATAACGCAGGGTTCGAGGGTTACGTAAAGGGTGCATTCGGTAAGGTATTTGCCGCCTATGGCGTTGGCGGCCGAGGTTATGGCTATCATTTCGGCATGGGCTGTTACATCGGTAAGCCGTTCGGTGCTGTTGTGTGCGCGGGCCAATATGCGGTCGTTGGCCACAATTACGGCTCCAACGGGAATTTCGTCCTCGTCGAAAGCGTATTGCGCCTCTTTCAGGGCCTGAGTCATGTAAAATTCATCAATATTATTCATGTATGGTAGGGGGACGTTTGAAATCGGATTTTTTGAAAGGCATCAGTTCCACACGTGTGGCTATGATGGTAATTGCACCTTGCGACTGGTAGCTTTCGAGCGTTGGAAACAGAAAATCGCCCACAGGTGTGTACTCGTGAATGGCGCGCCAGTCCACGTGTGGCGCCAGCGGGTCGGCGGGCTGTTGCTCCACGGTGAGGAAAAGGTTGCCGCTTGGCAGTTCAAACAGGTATTCGCGCAAGCCTCTGAGCGGGTCGCGCACCGCCACACGACACACACGGTTACCCTCCAAAAGGCTTACGCCGCGGTATTGCGCCTCGATGCTCATGTTCTCCCAGTTCCACAGAGGCCCACGTGGGTCGTAGCCCGAAAGCTGTCGCAAGTATTCGTTCTCCGAGGTTACGTCCCACGAATGACGCGTGGTGTCGTATCGGAGATATTCGTTGCCGTCGCTATAAAGTCCGAACAGGGTTTTGCCATGCTGCGACACCCTTACGTACGAGTATTCCGGAAAGGCAAAACGGCGTTCCACCAGCAAGGTATCGGGGGCTTTGTTGAAGGTTATAACAGACGTCATGTCAACCGTTTGCCAGTTGAGAGCGTCGTGCCCGAGATTTTTCAGATACCGGTTTATCACAATGGCGGCCGAATCGGCGGACGTTTGGGCTAAAACCCCACTGCAAACCGATACCGTCACTATCAATAAAACTTTAGTTATCAAACCTTTGCCCATACTTCGGAAATATTTTGTTTCAAAATCACGGAAACGCCAAAATCACAAATTTTATTGCATTTTGAAATATTACACACCTTTGAGAAAGCTCAGTAGTACAGCACTTTACGGTGAGTGGTTGCAGGGGGCACATCATCCGCAATGGTGGTTCGTGTGGTCCAGTTGCCTTTGTCATCGTATCCATAGATATACTTCTCAACAAATTGACCTACAGCGTCATCGGCATAGTATTTTATTTTTTTCTGCACCACACTGCCCTTTTTATCATATTTCAATTGCACCTCGGATGAAAGGTAGTCGTCGGGGTCGTAAACTATTGATTTTGTGAGCATTCCATTTTTATCAAAATTATTGACCGTCCTGCTTGCCAAGCCCTCCTCATCGTAGTCGTACACAATTGTTTGAAGCAGCTGCAACTCATTGCCATACACATAAAAAACGCTTTGCACAACAACCATTGGGTCGCACGTAGTGGCAGCACCGACAACTCCTCGAGAATTGGCTGTACGATAAAAAACTTTTTTCACAACCAATTGGGCGTTGTCGTACGTAGTTATGGTTTTCTTTTGCAGTTTTCCATCCAAATAGTAAAGCCCCAGCACCCTATTTTCCAATGTATCATACACATATTCAATCACATCCACAATTTTCTTACCATTCACCGAGCTCTCTTGCACACGTTTGGCCGGACGTTTGCCGTCAAATTCGTAACTGTAAAATACGGTGTCGGACTTGCTGTCGGCAAAAGATGTTATAGTGCGGGATAAATTTTGCAAACTGTCATAAGAAAACAGCTTAATACGTTTTTCCGAAACGTATCGCAACATCTGGCCTTCGGCAGAAAACTCAGCACTGCCGGTCAAAGTGTCGTTAGCCACAACACTCTGCCATTCGATGGATTTAACCTTAAATTTCCCGTTTGTTTCAAACTGCGCCAGAACCAACGCAGGCAACAGGAGAACGATTGGAGCAAGGAGATGCAATTTCATAAACATAGACGTTTTAATTAAAACGAAATATGGCATTTTTTAGTATAAAAAAGGGGAAATCCGATTGGAAATCCCCACAAACGTTATAAAAAGAAAAAAATCATTTGGCGTATTTGAAAGTCTTACCAGGATAGAAAGCGTCGTCGCCAAGCTGTTCTTCGATACGGAGCAGCTGGTTGTACTTGCATATACGGTCGGTACGGCTTGCCGAGCCAGTTTTTATCAGACCGGTGTTCATAGCCACGGCCAAGTCGGCGATGGTGGTGTCCTCGGTTTCGCCGGAGCGGTGGCTGGCAATGGCGGTGTAGCCGTTGCGGTAGGCAAGGTTTATTGCATCGATGGTTTCGGTGAGGGTGCCAATCTGGTTCACCTTGATAAGAATGGAGTTGGCCACCTGTCTGTCGATACCTTCCTGCAAGCGGAGCACGTTGGTAACAAAGAGGTCGTCGCCCACCAGCTGGCAGCGGTCGCCGATAGTGTCTGTAAGCAGTTTCCATCCGTCCCAGTCGTCCTCTGCCATTCCATCCTCGATGCTGATAATCGGGTAACGGTTCACCCAATCTTTCCAAAAATCAACCATTTGGGCAGGAGTAAGTTTCTCCTTGGTGGACCATTTCAGGCAGTACATATTTTCATCGGGTATGAAGTATTCCGACGAAGCTGGGTCGAGGGCTATGCAAACGTCATCGCCGGGTTTGTATCCGGCTTTTTCGATAGCCTGTAGTATCACCTCAATGGCCTCTTCGTTAGAACCGAGGTTTGGAGCAAATCCGCCCTCGTCTCCAACATTGGTCGACATGTTCCTGGCTTTCAGCACACTGCGGAGATTGTGAAACACTTCGGCACCCATGCGCAAAGCTTCGGAGAATGAGGGTGCACCAACAGGCATTATCATAAACTCCTGAAAGTCAATCGGATTATCGGCGTGAGCTCCTCCGTTGAGGATATTCATCATGGGTATGGGCAGGGTATATGCACCAGAGCCACCAATGTAGCGGTACAGGTCCTGACCGGTTTCCATAGCGGCCGCTTTGGCACAAGCCAACGATACGCCAAGTATTGCATTTGCACCCAGTTTCTTTTTGTTGGGAGTCCCGTCAATCTCAATCATACGCTTGTCTATGCTACGCTGATCCTGAACATACATTCCCCTAAGCTCCTCATTAAGAACGTTGTTCACGTTCTGCACTGCGTTCAGCACTCCTTTTCCCATATAAACTTTTCCATCTTCGTCGCGCAATTCGCAAGCCTCGTGAAAGCCTGTTGAAGCACCCGATGGCACGGCGGCGCGTCCAAAACCACCTTGGTCGGTGTACACTTCCACTTCTACCGTAGGATTGCCTCGCGAATCCAGAATCTGACGTCCTTTAATTCCAATAATTTGTGACATTTTAGTTTGTTTTTTAAGATTATTATATATATGTTGAATAAATATTAACACCTAATTTTCAGTGCGTTACCTTTCAATAGCACATGCTTTGCGTATCAAAATAATAACCTGCAAAAATACATTTTTTTTTCGGCTTTTGCAAGAAAAAAGAACACAAAAAAATCAATAGTGTCCAAAACGTTTTTTCTAAAATATAGTTGATAAAATAAAATGGGAGT
>ERZ842401.1860-NODE-1860-length-29079-cov-7.611873_pt1 | contig 29079 bp, 26 predicted proteins | sample MGYA00521270_ERZ842401 | MGnify/ENA primary metagenome ERZ842401 (study PRJEB31892, sample SAMEA3878208) | bioreactor metagenome | biome: Moose rumen | place: Sweden | collected 2011-10 | study: EMG produced TPA metagenomics assembly of the PRJEB12797 data set... | reverse complement strand
CATCATCGTCGCTGACGAGCCTGCCACTGATGAGTTGAAGGTCGCCACCTACAAGTACTTCAAGGATATCGAGAAGGACAACCTGCTGTAGTCCTTTTCATGACAGAAACACTGGGCAAGTCTGACAAAAAAGGCTTGCCCAGTTGTTTTCTAATACCCGAGTAATTGCAATTTAGATTAAATTGCTCAGCAATTTAAGTTAGATTGCAAAGCAATTTAGATTGGATTGCAATGCAATTTAAGTTAAATTGCAACAATAGAAGTCACTTTTTACCTATAAAAGAGTTGGAGATATCTAGAATTATTCGTACCTTTGTCACCATTAAACCAAACCTATAACAATTATGGCTATACATTACTTGCTTCAAAAGAGCAACATTAAAGGCAGTAAGACACAAGGCAAATGGTATGCGCATGCCGTCAAACAAGGTGAGTTAACAATGGACAAGATTGAGGAGCAGATAGAAGCCGCATGCTCATTGAGGAAGAGCGACGTGCGTGCGGTGATCTCTGAACTCAAGGAGTGCGTGGAGAGAGGACTGAAAAACGGTCTGGTGGTGAACCTTGACGAACTGGGCAAGTTCTACCTGAGCATTAAGAGTGTCAGCGTGGACAGACCTGAGGACTTCAGAGTCGACACGCACGTCAAGGACATCGTGTGCAAATACACTCCTGAGGGACATCGCTCGAAGTCTGGGAACGGACATATCGTACGTGCATTCACCAACAACTGTGAGTTGGTGGAGCAGGGGGCTTATGATTCCCAAAACAACAAATACAAGCGCTCACGACGTGGCGGAACAATCAGAAAAGGATAAGATATGAGAACAAGACTATTACTACTGACATTACTCTGCCCGCTGATGATGTTGGCAGAGAGCAAGAAAGTAAGTTCACCTGACGGCAAGACAGCCGTGGAGGTGAGAGTGGAGAACGGTAAAGCCACGTATGCGGTGACGTATGACGGGGTGGAGATGGTGCAACACTCACGGCTGGGGCTCAAATCAAACTTCGGTGACTTTGCGGAGGGGCTCTCCTACGTGAGCGACAAGGAGGAGGTCGTGGAGAAGCATTACGACATCTCGCGCACCAAGACCTCGCATGTCGACTTCAAGGCAAACCGTCTGGAGATGACGATGAAGAACGCTCACGGACAGCAACTGGTGGTGACTTTCCTCGTCGCCGACAACGACATAGCCTTCCAGTATACCCTGCTGCGCCAATGGCGTAATGACACCAGGAGTATCGTCATCGAGGAGGAGGAGACCTCTTTCCGACTTCCTGACGAGACAACGGCGTTCCTCTCCCCACAGAGCGACGCGATGATCGGCTTCGCACAGACGAAACCCAGTTATGAGGAGGTTTACTCTGCCGATGCCCCCATGGCTCAGAAGTCGCTGTATGGTCACGGCTACGTGTTCCCTGCCCTCTTCCATGTTGGCAACAAGGGCTGGGTACTGATCAGCGAGACAGGGGTGACCTCGGCATACGTGGGCTCCCACCTGAGCGACTACGACGAGGAGAACGGCTACACCATCGCCTACCCCATGAAGGAGGAGAACAACGGCGTCGGCTCCACCTCGGCAAGTATCGCCCTGCCAGCAAGTACCCCATGGCGCACCATCACCGTCGGAAAGACCCTCAAGCCCATCGTCGAGACGACCATTCCATTCGACCCGTTGACACCATTATACGAGCCTTCTCAGGAGTACCAACCTGGACGCTACACGTGGAGTTGGCTTATCTGGCAGGATGAGAGTTGCAACTACGACGACCAGGTGACGTTCATCGACCTTGCCGCAACGATGGGCTATGAGTACTGTCTGGTGGATGCCTGGTGGGACACGAATATCGGACGTGACAAGATTGCCGACCTCTCGAGATACGCCCAGTCGAAGGGGGTTAGTTTGCTGCTATGGTATAACTCCAACGGACATGCCAACAACGCCCCACAGGGTCCTTTCGACTGCATGAACACGAATATCGCGCGAGAGCGTGAGATGGCTTGGATGAAGAGCATCGGCGTGAAGGGTATCAAGGTGGACTTCTTCGGAGGCGACAAGCAACAGACCATCCAACTCTATGAGGACATCCTCAGCGACGCCAACAAATACGGCTTGCAGTGCGTCTTCCATGGCTGCACACTGCCCAGGGGATGGGAGCGCCTGTATCCCAACTATGTGGCAAGTGAGGCTGTACTCGCCTCTGAGAATGTGTTCTTCGACCCGAATGCCGCCATTCGTGAGCCTTTCGACCTCACCCTGCATCCCTTCTGCCGCAACGCCGTCGCCTCGATGGACTGGGGAGGCACCATCATGAACCGCTTTATGAGCAAGGACAACAAGAGCCGTCATCCTCGTAAGACAACGGATATGTTTGAGATCGCCACTGCCATCACCGTCCAGACCTCCGTCCAGTGTATGGCGGTCCAGCCCAACAACCTCAAGGAACTGCCCAAGGTGGAACTGGACCTGATGAAGTCGCTGCCCACCACGTGGGATGAGACAAGACTCATCGACGGCTACCCAGGCAAGTATGTCGTACTGGCTCGTCGCCATGGCAACCAGTGGTATATCGCAGGACTGAACGGGGAGAAGGCGATAAAGAGACTGACACTGCAACTCCCCATGCTGGCTGGCAAGACGGTCAGTTACTATACTGACAACGTGAAGGGCTATGGAGAACTCAAGACCCTGAAGGTCGACAAGAAAGGACAGGCGAAAGTGGTGATACAGCCTAATGGCGGTATTATCCTGAAATAACAAAAAAGGACGGTATTACACCGTCCTTTTTTCCTTACATATTCACTTATTTTTTTAACTTAAAAGAATTCTCAATACTACTCAACTCTGCGGAGAACGACTTGTCGACCTTCAGACGCTGCTCGACAGCCGTGCAACTATGGATGACGGTCGAGTGGTCACGCCCTCCTATCAACTGTCCGATACGTGACGCCGGCATCTTCGTATACTTCTGAGCAAGATACATCGACACCTGACGCACGATGACATAGTCACGCTTGCGAGACTTGCTGAACACGTTCTGCTGCGATACGTTATAGTGGTCGCAGACACGCTCCAGAATATCATCGACAGTAAGAGGATGGTTGTCGACTTTGACAGCACGCTTGATGACACGCTCCGCAAGGCGCATATCGACATTGCTGTTATAGACTATCGAGTAAGCCATCAGCGAGTTGACCACTCCCTCCAAGTCACGTACAGAGCCGTTTGCCGTCTCAGCAATAAACTGGATGACATCCTCTGGAATCTGCAAGCCGTCCCGCTTACACTTGGCATGCAGGATATCAACACACAACTGCATGTTGGGCTTCTCCAACTCCGCGATCAGTCCACAGGCGAAGCGTGTCAGCAGACGGTCCTTCATACCCTGCAGATCGACAGGGGGGCGATCGCTTGCCAGAATAATCTGCTTGCCATTGCGGAACAGATGGTTGAAGATGTGGAAGAAAGTGTCCAGCGTCTTGGGTGACGTAGCCCACTCCTGTATGTCGTCAACGATCAGGACATCGATGGTCTGATAGAAGCGGATGAAGTCATTGACGGTATTCTGACGGGTGGCATCCGTAAACTGCACTTGGAAGAGACGCGCGGAGACATAGAGCACACGCTTCGTAGGATACATCTCCTTGCATTTCACGCCAATAGCATTAATAAGGTGGGTCTTACCACAACCAGAGGGTCCATACACAAAGAAGGGGTTGAAGGTCGACTTGCCAGGATGCTCCGAGATAGAGAGCCCCACAGTACGGGGCAACTTATTGCTGTCGCCCTCGATGAAGGTCAGGAAGGTCTTGTGCACATCCAACTGCGGATTCAAGTCCTGAGGGACAGCGGCATCCAGAGTCGTAGGCGCCTTGTTGCCACGAGTGGTGGGCTGCGGCTGATCGATATTGACAGGCTCACTACCCTCCTCCTCGACAGTCAGTTTATGCGCTTTGTCGACCACGATACGATAGCGAAGTTCGACATTCGCGCCAAAGCAGCGACGCAACACCTTACTTAATAAGGTCACATAGTATTGCTCCAAATACTCATACACATACCTGCTCGGTACTTGTATGAGAAGCATCTGGCTTTCCGTATCGTATTTCTCGAACACGATAGGCGCGAACCAGGTCTTGTATTGCTGCTCTGTAACGTTCTCCCTAATCAGATGAAGGCAGTCGTCCCAAAGCGCCTTTGGAGTTTTTCCCATGCGGCGTTATACTTATTTACTTATTAACAAACTAATCTTGTTAAAGAATATAGTTTTCGTTTTCGATTGCAAAGTTCGTACTTTTTTTTGAAATATGCAAATACGTATTAATTCACAAAAAATATGCAACCAGTCGTAACTTACTAATCTATCGGGGTTTAGAGCATACACGGCAGAAAAGAATTCTTTTTTCATTTGCGGATTTACAAGTTTCTGCTTTTCAAAGACTTACCAAAGACCGCACACCCTATGTCGAGTGTGCGGTCTTCGTTTATTTCAAACCCCCAAACGTTACTATTATCAAGCAGTTCCGAACGATATGTTGAAACTTCTTTAACCCCCTCTTGCTATTTAGACAAAATAAAAATTACGAACAATTTTATTTGTCTTTTTTACCAAAAACCGAGAAGTGGACATAGCGTTTTGGATGCTGTTTCAAATCTCTCATCAGAGAGTCCGCATCGGCGGCTGTGGCACTCAAGTGGTTATAGAGGGAAGCGTCACGCATCAGAAGTCCTAACGTGCCCTCGTTGCTATTGAGTTTCTGGGTCATCTCCTCCACATTCGCCAATGTCTTGTTGACATTCGCCTGCATCGCAGCCACATCGATGGACGACAGGTTTGCCGTCAACTGCTGGGTATTATCCAGCACACCATCCGCTTTCCTCAGCATCGAGGGCACGTCACGTCCCAGACTTGCCGACAGGGTACGCAGGTCGACACTCGTCTGCTGAAGGTTTGCCGTCATACCCTCCACGTTACGCAACGTGTTACGAAGCGCAGGATCGGCAAGCAACAGGTTCAGACTGGTCAGGATAGAGTCGAGTTTAGGCATCATCGCCTCAATGGCGGGAACCATCTCGCCTACCTTGCTCATGACACCCTCCTCGATTTTCCCCACAATGGTGTCACCCACTGCGACAAAACTCAGAGGATTGTCCGACAATACCAAGTTGATCTTGATATTACCCAGCAAGTCACTGGCAAGTTCCGCATGGGAGCCTACGGGCACTCGCATCTGCTTGTCGAGTCCCATGACAGCGATGATCTTATTAGGACGCTCATAGTCATATTCGATACGCTCGACGACACCCACCTTATAGCCATTGGCATAGACAGGCGAGGATGCTGCCAGTCCACTGACATCATCGAACGCCACACAGTAGTTGTTGGAATTCGAGAAAATACTCAGCCCCTTCAGGAAATTCAACCCGAAATAAAGCACTACCAACGCCACGATAGCGACCAAGGCTATCTGTATCTCTTTTGTAAAGAACTTCTTCATGTGTTATCGTTTATTCTTATTTGCTCTGAACTCACGGATAGCCGCACGGGTATCCACTTTCTTGCCTCCTCTGAACGCGATGATAAAAGCCTCCGGGAAATTCGCCACCAGACTCTCACGCACCTTGGCGATCTCATCATAGTCGGTAGACGCTCCTACCGTATATTTATAGAAACCTCCCTCCTCGTAGCACTGGGCGGCAGGCTGTCCGTTCAACTTCGACTTGCTGATCTTCTGGCGAGAGACGCTTGCCATGATCTGCACCTTGAACACCAAAGCGGAGTCTGTCGGCTCCTTGACCTCCTCCACCTTACTCACTGGAGCCACCGGCTTTTGCTGCGCTTTCACCGGAGCAGCAGCGACAGGCTCTTCCTGCTTTTCCTCTTGCGGCACTACGGAAGGAATCTGATAGTCCTGCTTCTGCTCTGCCTGATAAGGCACTGTGATATTGGAGTCATATTTCCGCTTGTAGTCCAGAAAAGCCTGATAGATGCCATAGCCCAGACGGTCGATACCATTGGAACTGTTCAGCATCTGCTCCTCGTCGGAGGTTGTGATGAAACCCAACTCTATCAGACAACTGGGCATGGAGGTCTCACGCAACACCAGGAAACCTGCCTGCTTCACCCCCTTGTCGGGACGATTGGCTGCCGCACAGGTTCTTTTCTGTACGAAACGTGCCAGTTCCACACTCTGTGCCATATTCTTGTCCTGCATGAACTCAAACATGATATAACTCTCACTGGAGTTAGGATCAAAGCCCTCGTAACGCTGTTTGTAGTCTTTCTCTATGAGGATAACGGAGTTCTCACGCTTTGCCACATCCAGATTGGTGGCGGCACGGTGCATTCCCAGTGTGTAGGTCTCCAAGCCACGAGCCACCCTGCCACGAGGCACCGCGTTCGTATGGATGGAGATAAAGAGGTCTGCCTTGTTCTTATTGGCGATGTCGGCACGGGTATGCAGGGGGATAAAGACATCTGTCTTGCGAGTATAGAGCACTTTCACGTCAGGACAATTGTTCTCGACATAACGTCCGAAGGCAAGAGCCACGTTTAGGTTAATATTCTTCTCCTTGGAAAAAGCCCCCAGAGCACCTGCGTCATGTCCGCCATGACCTGCGTCGATAACCAGTGTGAACTTCTTGTTTGCAGCAGTCGCAGCCACTACAAACCCCACCGTTATCCATATCAGAAATAGTATCCTATTCTTCATATCTACGTTTTCAAGGGTGCAAAATTAGTTATTTTCCCGCAGAAACTGGCACTTATCCGTCAGTTTTATCATTTATTAAATGTAATTCCACGCCAGCCCCTTTACAGTCGGCACCCATAGGGGGATTCTTTTTCATGAGTTGGAGGTCAACGCTTGTCACCATCGGGAAACGCTCGAGAAGGGTCCTCACGATACGTCCAGCCACATGCTCCAGCAAGGCGGAGGGCTGCTCCATCTCCTGTCGCACGAGTTGGTAGACCTCCGCATAGTTGAGGGTATCCCCCACCTCGTCAGACACCATCGCCTTCGAGAGGTCGTAGCCCATGCGGAGCGACACGAGGAAGTCGGCTCCCACGCTCCTCTCCTGGGGCATCACCCCATGGAAGGCATGAAAGCGGACATCCTTCAAAAAGACATATCCTGACTCAACGCGCATCATTGCCTACTCTTGTGACTCCTCCTGCTCGTCGTTATTGCCTGGCAAGTATTTCTTCAGGGCACGCTCCACACCCACCTTCCAAGTATTGATACTCTCGTCCTTAAGAGACAAGGAGCCTACGAGACGGATGACATGCTCCAAAGGCATGCGGTAGCGCAACACACCGCTGATCAACTTCGCATAGTTCCAATATTCTGGGTTGAACTTCTCCGAGAGTCCCTCCACAGTGGTCTTATAACCCCGCTTGTTCTCAAACTGGAAGTCATAACGCTTGGAACCGTCGGGATTCACCTGCTTGATGATCTTACCATGGGTGACCGTCTTGGGCAGGACGATTCCCTCCTCGTCATCCTGTAAGCCCGTGAATATCTCGTAAGGATAGCCGTCGAGCAACCCGACGAAGGCGACCCATTTCTCTTTGTTGTTCTGGAAACGCACCACATCGCACTCTAAGACCTGAGGACGAATCTCCACTACTTCAGGACGTTGGTCCTGCACTGTCTCTCTCTTGTTATTTCCTTCCATATCTTGACTATTTTTTGCAAAGTTACTAACTTTATCTGATATAACAAATAACTTTTTAGGAAACTTTCAATAAACTTTCTGGAGAAAAGTTCTCCTTTTTAGGAAAGATTATGTACTTTTGCAGCATGAAGAATCTGACAACACGGCGGACAATTCGCCAATACAGCAACAAGGAAGTGAGCGAGGAACTCCTCAACCGCCTCATGACGGAGGCGAGTCGCACACAGACAATGGGCAACCTCCAACTCTATAGCGTGGTGGTGACCCGCTCCGACGAGATGAAGCAGCGGCTTGCCCCCGCGCATTTCAACCAACCCATGGTGACACAGGCTCCCGTTGTCCTGACGATTTGCGCAGACTTCAACCGTACCTCTACATGGGCACGCTGCCGCAACGCGGAGCCCGGCTACGACAATTTCCTGTCGTTCCTCAATGCCAGTATCGATGCCCTGCTTTATACGCAGACACTCTGTAACCTGATGGACGAGGAGGGACTGGGGTATTGCTATTTGGGTACGACGGTCTATCAGCCCCAGCAGATCATCGACATTCTGGAACTGCCTCAACTCACGTTCCCTGTCGCCACGCTCACCGTAGGCTGGCCCGCCGAGGAGCCTCCCCTCTCCGACCGCCTCCCCTTGGAGAGTTTCATCCACCATGAGACTTACACGGACTATCTTGCCAAAGACATTGACAACTATTACACGGCAAAAGAGCAACTGCCCGAGAATCAGCATTTCGTGTCAATCAACCACAAAGAGACTCTCGCGCAGGTGTTTACTGATATCCGCTATACACGGAAAGACAATGAGGCGATGTCAGAGGGACTTATCAAGGCACTGACACGACAAGGGTTCTATTGATTGTATTTCCTCAAGAGTCCCTTGACCAGTTTTCCGTAGACCTTGATAACATCGTCTGCCCATGGTCCTGTGGCGGTGGCACGGGGAAGGAGCATCGAGCAACTCTCGTTCTTGTCGCTGATAGACCAGCATACCCAACTGACACCCAGACGCTCACAGAGTTGAATCCACTGCTCTTCCGACTCGGGGTCAATCTTTCCGTCGCCTGACGCCTCGGTGGCACCGCTCTCCGAGATAAAGACAGGAATACCCTTCTTGACGGCATCCTCCATACGGTCACGCAGATAGTCACCATGCGTGGCGGCATAGAAATGTACGGTGTACATGATATTGGAGAAACCTGTCAGGGGACTCTCCGCTACCAAATGGATGTCCTGATCCCAATGGGGACAGCCCACAAGGACGATATTATCTGGATCGTATTTACGTATCTCGCCAATCACCTCGGTAGCGTATCTCTTCAGGTCTGCCCAAGTGTCCTCCACCGGCTCGTTGTAAATCTCATAGATGACATGCGGATACTTGCCGTACTTCCGCGCCATCTCGCCAAAGAACCGCTTTGCCTCTGCGGTCTTCAGTATATGGGAATGCCAATCGATGATGACATAGACATTATTCTTGATGGCAGCCTCAATGACAGGGGTGATACACTGCATGGCAAAGGCGGGATTCTCCAAGTAGTTGTCCTCGATGAGGATACCCATAGCGGCACGTACCACGCTGGCGTTCCAGTCCTCCTTGAGGGTCTTCACCACCTTTTTATTATAGAAACGGGGCCAGATGTTATGCCAGCCCAGACTGACACCGCGCAGGATAACGGGATTCCCGTTCTGGTCGCAGAGTTGAGCGCCCTTTACCTGCAGTTGCCCGTATTGCTTGACGGGATCGTTAGCGTATACACCCAGTGCACACACTAAAAGGATAATAGTTAAAAGTTTTCTCATATTCTAGAATAAAGATATAGTGTACAAATAGACTACGGATGCCGGAATGGCAAGAAGGGAGGAGTCGAAACGGTCGAGCATGCCACCATGACCGGGCAGGATACTACCGCTATCCTTGATGCCCAGCGTACGCTTGAGGAGACTCTCCACCAAGTCGCCCCATGTGCCGAAGACGACGACGACGAGTCCCAGTCCCAGCCATTGCGCCATTGTGAGCATTCCGCTAGACCTGAAGCCCGCATCAGCGAGATAGGTCAGTTGCCCGCTGTCGAAGAGGTAGATGAGGTAGGCGACCAGCAATACGACGATACCGCCACCTATGCTTCCCTCCCATGACTTCCCCGGTGAGATACGGGGGAAGAGTTTATGCCTGCCTATCAGCGACCCCACGCAGTAGGCGCCCGTGTCGTTCATCCACAAGAAGATAAATACCGACAAGGGCAGGATGGGATTGAAGAGCACCAGTCCCTCGGGGGAGGCTGTGAACGCCAGGACGTTAAGCAGTGAGAACGGCAAGGCGATATACATCTGCGACAACATGGTATATGCCCAGTCGTTGATAGGGTCGGCCTGCTTCAGGTAGAGTTCCGCCACCAGCAGATAGATAATCGTCACCAGATAGGGGATGAAGACGACCGACTTGGCGGCACCTCCATAGATATCACTGCAGTAGTAGGTCATCGCGAAAAAGAAATAGACACCCGCTATTGTAGAGATAAAGCGGTTGACGGTCACCCCCGGACGCTCGTTCACCAGTCCCGTGAACTCCCAGACGGTGAGTCCTGTCACGATAGCGAACAGCAATACCATTGTCTCCGGACGGAGGAAACTTGCCACAATGGCAGCCACAAAGATAATACCCGTAATGGTTCTGACAATGAAATTTTTCATAGGCTTGTTATTTTGACTCGGAGTTCTCTGAGTTCTCGGAGACCTCCACATTATTCTTCTCTGCTTCCAGTTCCTTGGCGCGCTCCTCTGCCATGCGCTCAGCCTCGGCACGCTGCTGCGCCTCCAGCAGTTCCTCCGCGCGACTGGTCCATGGACGCTTGCCGAAAATCTTCTCCACGTCGTCCGCGAAGATCACCTCACGGTCCATCAGCAACTGGGCGAGACGGGAATGTCCCTCCTTGTGCGCTGTCAGGATCTGCTTGGCACGCTCATACTGCTCGTTGATCATTTTCAGCACCTCGTCGTCCATCACCTTCGCCGTCGTCTCTGAGTAGGGGCGTTGGAACGAGTATTCGTTATTGTTGTAATAGCATATATTAGGCAGTTTCTCGCTCATACCCGCATAGGCGATCATACCGTATGCCTGCTTGGTGGTACGCTCCAGGTCGTTCATGGCACCTGTGGAGATATGTCCGACAAACAGTTCCTCCGCAGCACGTCCGCCCAAGAGGGAGCACATCTCGTCAAGCATCGCCTCCTTGGTCTGCAGGACACGCTCCTCTGGCAGATACCAGGCAGCGCCCAGTGCCTGTCCACGGGGTACGATAGAGACTTTCACGAGCGGGTTGGCAAACTCCGTAAACCAGGAGATGGTGGCATGTCCTGCCTCATGGATGGCAATAGAGCGTTTCTCCGCCTCCGTCATCACCTTCGTCTTCTTCTCCAGACCGCCGATGATACGGTCGACGGCATCCAGGAAGTCCTGCTTGCCCACCTTCTGGCGATTATGACGGGCGGCAATCAGTGCCGCCTCATTACATACGTTGGCGATATCCGCACCCGAGAAGCCCGGTGTCTGACGGGCAAGGAAGTCCACATCCAAGTTCTCATCGAGTTTCAAAGGCTTCAGGTGAACCAGGAACACCTCCTTACGCTCACTGAGGTCGGGCAGGTCGACATGTATCTGACGGTCGAAGCGACCGGCACGCATCAAGGCAGAGTCGAGCATGTCGGCACGGTTGGTGGCGGCAAGGGTGATGATACCGCTATTGGTACCAAAGCCGTCCATCTCCGTCAGCAAGGCGTTCAGCGTGTTCTCACGCTCGTCATTGCCACCCATGGCGGGGTTCTTGGAGCGGGCGCGTCCCACAGCGTCAATCTCATCGATGAAGATGATGCAAGGAGCCTTCGACTTCGCTTGGTTGAAAAGGTCACGCACACGACTGGCACCCACACCGACGAACATCTCAACGAAGTCGGATCCGCTCATCGAGAAGAAAGGCACACCAGCCTCGCCAGCCACCGCCTTGGCAAGAAGGGTCTTACCCGTTCCTGGAGGACCTACCAGCAAAGCACCCTTGGGAATCTTTCCACCCAAGTCTGTATATTTCTGAGGATTCTTCAGGAAATCCACGATCTCCTGCATCTCCTGCTTGGCGCCAGCCTGACCAGCCACGTCCTTGAAGGTGATACCTAGTGAGCCGCCTTTCTCATACATCTGCGCCTTCGACTTGCCGACGCTGAAGATACCTCCACCGCCGCCCATGCCACCGCCACCCATGCGGCGCATGATGAACAACCATACGAAGATGATACCCGCGAAGAAGAGCACGTTCATGATCAGGGAGTTGAAGAACTCACTCTCCCGCTGGTTGTTATACGACAACTCACCGTTGAACTTCTTCAACTCACGCGCCTGGTTGACAAACTGCTCCACTTGGTCCACAGAGCCGAACTCCACGGACACCGTAGGCTCTTTGCCCGTCGACTTCACACCCTGTTGGAACACATCACGGATATGCTCCGGCTTGACATACATCTGCAACGTGTTCGTGTTCTTGTTGACCACGATCTTGGAGGCATAGCCCTTCAAGACCCATGTCTTGAAGTTGCTATACGATGTCGTGGTCTGCATACTCGTATTCTCGCCACCACCCGTCAAGTACAGCACGGCGAGGGCGACGATGGCAAGCATATATATCCAGTTCATATTGAACTTGGGCATATTCATCTGCGGCTTGTTATTGTTTGGCTTATTACTCATATCGTTGTTAATCTAAGTCAGGAACATGGGTAAGACTGGCGTCGTCCCACAAATGCTCCAAATCATAATACTCACGGACATCGGGCAAGAAGATATGAACCATCACGTCGGTATAGTCCATCGCCACCCATTGCGCATTCTCCAGTCCAGCCACAGCGGTAGGCTTCTCCGCCATCTCCTTGCGGGCGAACTCGCCCACCGACTCAGCGATCGCCTCCACCTGTGCGGGGGAGTTTCCCTGGCATATCACGAAATAATGACAGATCGCCCCCTCGATGCCCTTCAAATCGGCAACGACAATCTGCGACCCCTTCTTCTCTTGTATTCCCTTTTTGATAGTCTCAACCAGTTGTGTTGATGCTTCCATTTATATATAATAATGTGTTATTAAGATGCAAAGGTACACCTATTTCCTGACATTATAGGGGTAAAACAAGATTTTTTGCGCTTTTTTAGAAAAAATAGTCGTTTTTTTTGGCGATTTCCGAAAAAAGCACTACCTTTGCACCGCATTTCAAGAAAGTGCTTCTCCTATTGGGGTATGGTGTAATGGTAACACTGCAGATTCTGGTCCTGCCTTTCCTGGTTCGAGTCCGGGTACCCCAACACAAAAGGCTTCCGAATCGGAAGCCTTTTATTTGTTATAGCAGACAAGAAGAAAATGACATACATCGGCGAACTGATATCCATTGGCGTGGCTTTCTCATGGACTGCCACCGCGCTGCTCAGCGAGTTCGGCAGCAAGCGATTAGGCAACCTGACGCTGAACGTGCTTCGCATGTCGCTGGCGCTGCTGTTCTCTGTGGTGCTGTTCTGGGTCGTGACAGGCACGCCGCTTCCGCCCGTCGGGTCACTGGAGGCATGCGGATGGATGCTGCTCTCGGGGTTAGTCGGCTATGTCATTGGCGATTTCTGTCTCTTCCAGTGCTATATCATCATCGGCTCACACTACGGGCAGTTGTTCATGACGCTGGCGCCATTGGCTGCGGCATTGATGGCATGGGTCACCCTGGGACAGCGGATGGTGCCCATGAGTATTGTCGCCATGCTCATCACCCTTATCGGCATCAGCATCTCCGTCTTAGGTCGTGGCGAGCACCACAGGCTGTCATTGAAGTTGCCGCTTAACGGTGTGCTCTTTGCCATCGGCGCCGCACTCTGCCAAGGAGTCGGCTTGGTGCTGAGCAAGATAGGGATGGACCACTACGAGAGCGGTGCCATGCCCGACTGGCTCATTCCGTTCAGTGCCAATTTCCTGCGCTGCATTGCCGGCATCATCGGTTTCAGTCTCCTGCTATATGTCCGCGAGGGACTCAAGCCCTTGCGTGATGCCCTGCACGACCGCAAGGGGCTGACCGTCGCCACCGCCACTACCGTCTTCGGACCATTTATCGGAGTGGGCTTCTCGCTGATGGCGGTGCAGTACACGAGCGCGGGCATCGCCTCCACATTGATGGCGCTCACACCCATTATCATCATCCTGCCCTCATACTGGCTATTCCACCAGCGGATTACATGGCGCTCCGTCCTCGGCTCCGTCATCTCCGTCCTTGGTGTCAGCCTGTTCTTTCTGGGATAATGAAAACGAAGTGAATGTAACGTTCAAACGGGTTGTTTGAACGTTACAAACAGGTCACAATAAAGCCCTGCGGATGGGCAGGGCTTTATTGTTTTATTCTTTCTCACGATTCTCAGCATCAATCGCCTTGATCTTGTCACGAACCAGTTGCACCTCGTCTTTCAGTTTCTGCACCTTGCGATTCATCTCATCAATCAAGGAGTTACCCTTCTTCGAGGAGGCGTTGAGGAACCCGAGGTTGTTCTCATAGGTCTGCACCTCCACCTTCAACTGCTCGTACTGTCGCATCAAGCGGGCACGCTCATTGTCAAGGGCACTCTCACCACGCTCAGCCACCTGCTTGAGGTTATCCTTGAACTTATTGAGGCGACGCTTAGCCACGGTGATGTTAAGTTCCTTATAGAGTTTGTCTACGATGGCATGATACTCGTCGTATATCTTGTCTTTCTCCTTGAAGGGCACGTGTCCGATGCTCTGATATTCCTCCACCAGTTTCTGAACCTTCTCCTGCAAGCCTTCTCCAGCCTCCTCGGCAGCGGCTTTGAGTTGCTCGATAATACCCCGTTTCTTCTCCAGGTTCTGATACTCCTCACCACGTGTGCCGGCACCTGCGGCATTACGTGCCTCGAAGAACTTATTACAAGCACCCAGGAACTCCTCCCACAATTGGTCGCCCAGTTTCTTAGGCACCATGCCGATGGTCTTCCACTCTTTCTGCAGGTTGATGAGTTTATCACTGGTCGACTTCCACTCCGTGGAGTCTTGCAATGCCTTCGCCTTCTCAATCAGCGCGCGCTTCTTGTCGGCATTCTCCTTGAAGTTCGCCTTGAGTCCCTTGAAATACTCCGCCTTACGTCCGAAGAAGTCGTCGCAGGCGGCACGGAAACGCTCGAAGATCTTGACATTCATCTTCTGAGGAGCGAAACCGATGGTCTTCCACTCCGCCTGAATGGCGATGATCTCCTTGGTATGACGCTCCCAGTCAGCACTTCCTTTGTTCTCCTCAGCGGCGATAGCCTCTACCTTCTCGCAGAGGGCGGTCTTACGGGCGAGGTTCTCCTCCTCCTTGGCACGCAGTTCCTCGAAATGCTGCTGATGGCGCTTGTTGATCACTGTCGACGCAGCCTTGAAGCGGATCCATATCTCCTCACGCAGTTCCTTGGCGACAGGACCGATCTCACGGAACTCCTGATGGAGTTTCTGCAACTGGTGGAACGCGCTGATCACCTCCGGCTCCTCAGCCAGTTTCTCGGCTGCCTCACAGAGTTTGGTCTTCAGTTCAAGGTTCTTCTTGAAGTCGTACTCGCGGGCCTCGCTATTGAGTTTCAGCAGGTCATAAAACTGCTCCACGTAGAGTTGGTAGTTACGCCAGAGTTCGTTCGCCTTCTCGGCAGGCACGTTCTTGATCTCCTTCCACTCGTCTTGCAGTGCCTTGAACTCCTTGTATGACTTGTTAGCCTCCTCTGGAGAGGTCACCATCGCCTTGATTTTCTCGATGATATCGAGTTTCCTCTGGAGATTCTCCTGTTTCTCCTGCTCCTGCTCCTTGAAGAGTTTCTGGCGCTTCTCCTTGATGATGCCCATCTCAGCCTTGAAAGCCTCCTCGTCCTCGTCGGGCAGGATGCGGTATGCCTCGGGGTCGCCTCCGCCGTCAATATACTCTTTCAGACGTGCCTCTCGCTCCGCGATATGCAGTTTATAGAAGGCAGTCTTCAGATAGTCTACCTCCTCCTTCTGTGGCGCCTCCTCCCCTTGGGCTATTTCACGAGCGCGCTGCAACACCTCCTTTTTGCTTTGGTATTGCTTATGCTCTGGTTCTGCTACTGAGGCTACTGGGGCTACTGTCTCTGTTTCCACTACGTTCTGTTCCACGTTCTGCTCTTGTTCGAGAGCGTTTTCTTGAGAGTCCATCGTCTAATTGTTTTAGTTCATGAAAATGGTTAGTACACACATATCAAGGTACAAACTTATTAAAAATTTTTGAATGTACCTAATTTTTTGCTGATTTTTTTTAAAAAGAGGGCTAAATCAGTCGTTTATGACGGAAGAAGAGCCACGAAGCGAAGGAAATTGCCAGCGACAAGACGATGGCGACGATGAATCCCACGGGGCTCGACTCCATCCCGTTGATGAGGTTCATTCCGAAGAAACTGGAGATGAGTGTCGGCAACATGAGGATAATCGTCACAGAGGTCAGCGTACGCATGATGGTGTTCATGTTGTTGTTGATAATACTCTGATAGGTATCCATCGTCGACTCCAGGATGTTCGAGTAGATATTGGTGGTCTCCCGTGCCTGTGTCATCTCGATATTCACGTCCTCGATCAGGTCGGCGTCAAGTTCGTCGATCTGCAACTTGAACTTCAACTTGGAGAGCAGTGTCTCGTTGCCACGGATGGAGGTGTTGAAATACGTCAGCGAGTCCTGCAGGCGGGAGAGTCCGATCAGGCTCTCGTTGTTCACCTCCTTGTCAAGGTTACGCTTCGCCTTATCGATGAGCAGGGAGATCTGCTTCAGTCGTTTCAGATACCAGACGGCACTGGAGAGGAAGAGGCGGAAGATCATGTCGACATAGTCGGTGAATCCCTCGCCACGCTTCTGCTGGTAACTCACGAAGTCGATCATCATGTTCGTCTCATAGTAACACACGGTGATGGTGACATCACGCTTGTGGATGATACCAAGAGGTACGGTGGTATAGGGAGTGCGGCTGCGCACCTCCTTGACGTATGGGATACGCAGGATGATAAGCATCCATCCGTCGTCATACTCATAACGGGCACGCTCGTCAGTATCGCTGATGTCGGAGAGGAAATAGTCGGGAATCTGATACTGCTCCTCCAGCATCTGGATATCCTCTTCCGTTGGACACGTCACCTGTATCCAACAATTAGGCTGCCATGTCTCCAATTGGCTAAGCCCACCAGAAATGTTCCAATAAGTCTTCATAATGCTAATCCTTTTTTGTCAAACGGTCTTAGCGGCAAGAGGATTAGCGGTCTTGCCTGCTGTCCTCACGCCTTACGAATTGTAATGATTCGCCGGGTAATCGTCCATTTTTGTCGTTATTATTTTGGTTATCGGGTGCAAAGGTACGAAAAAAAGTTCATAGTTCATAGTTCGTAGTTCATAATTTTTATCTTTTTTTGAAAACTATGCTTCTAACTATGAACTGTGAACTATGAACTGTGAATTATTTCACAGGAATATCCTCCAGTGTCTTCTTCAGCAACTCCCAGAACGGGGCGATGGTCTCGATGAGAGCACGCTCCGTCGTGGTGTGGGGCGACTTCATCGTGGGTCCCAAAGAGACAACATCCAGATGCGGATACTTGCCGAGGATGACAGAGCACTCTAGTCCGGCATGGTCTACTTGGATGATACCCTCCTTGCCAAACAGTTCTTTGTATTCCTTCAATAGCAGGTGCAGAATCTCTGAGTCGGGGTTGGGATCCCAGCCGCCATACGAGCCAGTGGTCTCTACCTTCATGCCCACCATATTGAAACAACTCTCTAAGGTCTTGACAATGTAGTCTTTCATGTCCTCACGACTGGAACGAGCGAGAATCTGCAGCGAGGCTTTTCCCTCTCCGATATTGATAATCGCAAGATTACTGGAAGTCTCCACGACGCTGGGGTATGACGGAATCATACGGATGACTCCATCGTGACAGCCGTAGATGGCATTGATGAGGTTGTCCTGGATCTCCACAGGAACCTCTTTTTGAGGGGTATCTACCTCCTCAACGGTCAGTTCAATACCATTCTCAATGCCTTTGTACTCGTCTTGGAAATCCTCCAACCAGTCAGCGGCAAGTTCACGGAGTGCGGGAATATTCTCTTTGGGAAGAGTCAGGATGACCTCTGCCTTGAAAGGAATGGCATTCCGCATGTTGCCACCCTGCCAACAGGCGAGACGTGCCTCTGTCTCCTCAATAGCCTCACGGACGAAGCGTACCATCAGTTTATTGGCATTGCCACGTCCCTCGTGGATCTCCAGTCCTGAGTGACCGCCACGCAGTCCCTTCAAGATGACATGTACGGCGGCATCCTCCGGGTCGGTGTCCACCTCCTGATAATCGAGGGTCGCTGTCACGTCAATACCACCTGCGGAGCCGATGACGAACTTCCCCCATGTCTCGGAGTCGAGGTTCATGAGGATATCACCCTCCAACTCACCTGTTGGCAAGTCGTTGGCACCATACATTCCCGTCTCCTCATCGGCTGTGATGAGGGCATTGACAGGTCCGTGCCTCAGTGTCTTGTCCTCCATGATAGCCATGATGGCGGCTACACCCAGTCCGTTGTCGGCACCCAGTGTCGTGCCTTTCGCCTTCACCCAATCTCCGTCAATCCACGGCTGGATGGGGTCGGTCTCAAAGTTATGCGTACTCTCCGGTGTCTTCTGGGGCACCATATCCATGTGAGCCTGCAGGATGACACCCTTGCGGTTCTCCATCCCTGCGGAGGCTGGCTTGCGGAACACGATGTTGCCTGCTGGGTCTTTGAAAGTCTCCACCCCTGCCTGCTTTCCGAAGTCGAGCAGGAACTGTTGGATCTTCTCTAGATGTCCACTGGGGCGTGGAACTTGTGTCAGTGCATAGAAATTCTTCCAGATGCACGCTGGATTCAGATTCTTTATCTCAGACATAATATTAAGAATTTAAAGGTTTGACTTTAGTGAATGAGAGCGCAAGCCACGCATAGACCCCCAACAGGATCACCAGCATGGTCTGCACCGTATGTACGATCAAGACGAAGTAAAGGGCATGCTCGTCAGCCACACCATAGAGTATCAGCATGGTCTTCACGGCGAAATGCCAGGATCCCGCACCATTGGGTGTGGGCACGATGACAGCGATGGAGCCTACGATGAAGGTGACCAGCGCGCACCCCAGTCCTAAGTCTGCCGTGAAGTCGAAGCAGAAGAAGGTCAGGTAGTAATGCAGGAAATAACTCACCCAGATGCCCAGTGTGAAACACACGAACAAGGGGACGTTGCGCACGTTCCTCAGGGAAATGACACCCTGCCAGATACTTGAGAGTGTCGCCCTCACCTTATTATATATAGAGAGTTTGCGCAACAGGAAGTGCAGCAGGATCAAAATGGCTACGACGCAAATGGCAACCACCAGATAGCCCATCCACGAGAAACCATGCAGGATGGTGTGCAGGTTCGTTCCCGTCTTGCGGAAGAAGGTGCCGAAGGTACTCATCTCCAGCAACAGCACGATGGCGGTAATGCCCATCACCAGCAGGGAGTCTATGGCACGCTCCGTCACCACCGTTCCCAATGCTTTGGGGAACGACACGTTATCGTAACGCCTCAACACGCCACAACGGGTAAACTCCCCCACTCTGGGTATCACCAGTGAGGCGGCATACGACAGGAAGATAGCGTGAATGCTCACGGAGGAACGGGGATGCTCCCCTACGGGCTCCAACGACTGTCCCCATCGCCACCCACGGAACATCTGGGCAAGGATGCCAAAGGGGAACGACAGCAGCATCCATGTCCAGTCCATCTCGTCGGTCATGACATGGCGTATCTGCTGCCAGTCCTCGCCTCGATACATCCAATAGAGGATGGCACCGCCCAGCAGGAAAGGCATCACGACTTTCAAAAGGATACTGCTTATCTTCATGTGCAAAATGAATGCTTTTATTTCAAACGATATGCTGCCTTATGCCTCTTTCTTTTTCTTAGGCAAGAGCAGGTTGAGCAGCACACCGACCACAGCAGAGAGTCCGATACCACTGATGGAGAAGGTGCCAAAGGTGAGGACAGCACCGCCAATACCCAAAGTCAGCGTGACACTGACGATGATGATATTACGGGTCTGATTCAAGTCTACCTTATGGTTTATCAGGTTCTGAACACCCACTGAGGCAATAGAGCCAAAGAGCAACAGCATAATACCACCCAAGACGGCAGAGGGGATACTCTGCAAGATAGCACTCAGTTTGCCGATGACGGAGAAGACGATTGCCGTCCCTGCAGCGATACGGATAACCTGAGGATGGGTGACACGCGTAATCTGCATAGCACCTGTCACCTCACTATAGGTAGTCACTGGAGGACCGCCAACGAGAGAGGCGAAGAGACAAGCAAGACCGTCGCCCAGCATCGTACGGTGCAGTCCCGGGTCTTTCACGAAGTCCTTATCGGCAACAGCGCCTACGACATACACATCACCGATATGCTCAATCACTGGGGCTATTGCCACAGGAATCATGAACACAAAGGGCTCCCATGCGAACTGAGGCATCTGGAAGTGGGCTATCATCGGAGGCAGGGAGAACCAAGGAGCGGTAGCCACTGCTGACATATCGACGAGTCCCATAAAGAATGCCACGATATATCCTACGATAATGCCAATCACCACAGGCACGAGTTTCACCAGTCCTTTGGCAAACACCAGAACGAGGATGGCGCTAATCAGTGAGATAAAGGCAAGCAGCCAGTTCTCTTTCGCCATATTGACAGCGGCAGGAGAGAGCGACAAGCCTATGAGGATAATCACGGGACCAATGACTACTGGCGGGAAGAGACGGTCGAGCAGTTTCTTTCCCTGCCATTTGATGAGCGCCGACATGATGAAGTACACCAAGGCGACACCAGAGATTCCCGCAATAGTACCTGGCATACCCCACTGTTTGGAGGCTGAGATGATCGGTGCGATAAAGGCGAAACTGGAGCCTAAGAAGATGGGCACCTTCCCCTTCGTCACCAGATGGAAGATGAAAGTACCGATACCTGCGGTAAACAATGCCGTGGCGGGGTCAAGTCCTACCAGCAACGGCACCAGTACCGTGGAGCCGAAAGCGACAAACAGGAACTGGATGCCGACAATCGTCTTACGGGTCGGGGTTAATAGTTGTGTATCCATAAACTTCAATCCTTTAGTTCTTAAACCCTTTAGAAGTTCCACTTAACAGCAACTGTCGGATTCCAGAAGAAAGTCTTGTCACTCTCTGGATCAGCGTTGTAGATGAAGTTATTGGAGAACTCCCACTCTGTACCTACACTGAAATGCTCGTTGAAGTTATACCAGAACTGAGGCTCTGTGAGGATGACCAGACAACCGTGGTTGTTTGCCTTCTCACCACGCCAGAAATCGATAAAGCCAGAGAAGGTGCACTTCTTGTTGGCGAATGTCAATCCCCAGACACCCGTCAACTGGGCACTGGCAAGGAGTGCGTGTTCTCATAACTCTTGAAGAACTGCTTATACATCAACTGTACCGACCATGTCTTGGAGAAATCGGCAGAGTGTCCGTTATAGGCGGCACCCACCAAGGCTGCCTGTTGGAAACTACCATTACGGCTCAGTCCACCGTCATACTCGATGTGGGCGGCAAAAGGCGACTGCTTGCCGAGGTTGAACTCACGGGAGATCTCCGTATAGGCACTCTCCGTGAAATGACTGCTCAGGTCAACATCCACGAAATAGTACCAAGAGCCCCACTGGTCAGCCTTAAACTGCTCGAGGGTGACTGTCACTTTCTGACGACCGGCTTCCTCGCCTGTGTAGATGTTACGACCAAAGTCATAGTGAACCTGAATGTTCTGTGCTCCTACTGTCATGCATGATGCAAGGAACAAAAGAGATAATATCTGCTTTTTCATAATGTATTGATATTAATGTGTGATTACAATAACGGTGCGATATATTTAAGCACGAAGAATACAGCAAGGATATACATCGTGGCTGTGATCTCACGATAGCGACCCGCGCATACCTTCACGATGACGTATGACAACATACCCAGAACGATACCCTCGGAGATACTTGCCGTAAACGGCATCATCAGAATGGTCATGAAACAAGGCATCGCCTCTGAGAAGTCGATGAAGTCGATATGCACGATCTGGCGCAGCATCATCACACCCACGAGGAACAGGGCACTGGTGGTAGCGGCAGACGGAATCATCAGGAATATCGGAGAGAAGAACAAGGCGAGGAAGAAGAGGAAGGCGACCGTCAACGCGGTAAGTCCTGTACGGCCACCCTCTGCGATACCAGTAGTGCTCTCCACGTAAGTCGTCACGGTAGACGTACCACAGAGGGCACCCACCGTCGTACCAATGGCATCAGCCATCAACGCCTTGTTGAGTCCTGGAATCTTACCCGTCTTCTTATCCACCATGCCTGCACCTGTAGAGGCACCTATCAAAGTGCCAATGGTATCAAACAAGTCCATGAACAACAGTGTTGCCACCACGATGTAATAGTCAAGATCCAAGGCGAGGAATCGGGAGAAGTCCATCTTGAAGGCGATAGGCTCCAGAGAGGAGGGCAAACTCAGTATCGTGAAATGCTCGGGAATCACTGTTACCCCCAAAGGAATACCCACAATCGTCATAATCATAATGGTATAGAACAAGGCGCCTTTGATTTTCATCGTCAACAGGATGGCACCCAGCAGAATACCGCTGACAGCCACCAGAGAAGTGGCATTCCATGTTCCCAGACCCGTTACCGTAGCCTCGTTGGCTACAACAATGCCACCATTCTTCAGTCCGATGAAGGCGATAAACAATCCGATACCTACAGAGATAGAATAGCGCAGGTTCAGCGGGATGGAGGCGACAATCGCCTCACGCACCTTGAAGATGGTCAGGACGATAAAGAACACACCCTCTACCAATACGGCGGCAAGCGCCTCCTGCCAGGTATAGCCCATCACCAGCACCAAGGTATAGGCAAAGAAAGCGTTCAGTCCCATACCAGAGGCAAGGGCAAACGGCATCTTCGCATAGATAGCCATCACCATTGTCGCCACCATGGCGGCAATGACTGTCGCGGAGAACACGGCACCTTTCTCCATGCCTGCGTCTCCAAGGATAATGGGGTTTACAGCGAGAATATAAGACATGGTCAAGAAGGTGGTCAGTCCCGCCATCATCTCAACCCTCACAGAATGTTTTGCTGAGTCAAAGCCCAAGAATGATAATAATGTTTTCATAAAAGTATTAATTATGTTTACTAAGTCTTTCTACCATCAGTTGCGCCGCCACATCAGGCGCATGGCTGTCGCCTAAGCGACGATGCACCTCCTCGTAACCTTCCAGCATCGGTTTTCGTGCCGCGCCGCCAGGCAGGAGTGCCTCCAGATGCGACCGTATATTCTCCACGCTGAAGGTGTCTGCGACTAATTCAGGTACGATCTCACGGTCGGCTATCAAGTTCACCAAGGAGATATACCTCACCTTCAGGAGATGTTTCTTCAAGAAGGCAATCACCCTGGGAATCGGTGTCTCGTAGCACACTACCTGCGGCACACGGAACATCGCCGTCTCCAAGGTTGCCGTACCACTGGTCACCAATGCCGCTGTCGCCTGAGCCAATAACTTGTATGTCTCGTTGTCAACGAGACGAACAGCACTCCCTTGCAGGAACTGCTCGTAATAGGACACCTCTATGCTCGGAGCACCAGCCAGTACCACATCGTAAGCCGCAGTCAGATGCCTCGTCGCCACTATCATCGCAGGGAGGTTGTCCTTTATCTCCTGTTTGCGAGAACCAGCGAGCAAGGCGATGATGGGTCTCTCTGGACGCTCGGAGTCCCCTGCTTTTTCCTGGAACTCCCTCACCTCCTGCGCTGTCGGATTACCGACATAATGGATGGGATACTGGTGTTTCTTCTCGTAGAAGTCCACCTCGAAAGGCAGGATAGAGAAGAGTTCGTCCACATCCCGTTTGATATTCTTGATACGATATTCCTTCCAAGCCCATATCTTGGGAGAGATATAATAGTAGACTTTGGGCTGTTGGCTGTTGCCTTTTAGCCGTTGGCTGTGAATAAATTTGGCGATCTTCAAGTTAAAGCCTGGATAGTCGACCAAGATGACAACATCGGGTTGCCACTGGAGGATATCCTGTTGGCAAGCCTTCATATTCCGAAGGATGGTGGGGAGATGGAGTAAAACGGGTATAAAACCCATATAGGCGAGTTCCCGATAGTGCTTGACCAAGGTTCCTCCCTCCGCCGCCATCAGGTCACCGCCATAGAAACGGAACTCCGCATCCTTGTCACGGCTCTTCAGTGCATGCATCAAATGAGAAGCATGCAAATCACCACTTGCCTCACCTACTATCAGATAATACCTCATAGATCCCAGTCCCTCATCTGTTCCATCATCTCGTAAGAAGTCACGTCAATCTTGGTGGGGGTGATGGCGACATAGCCATGCTGAAGCGCCCAGTTGTCCGTGTCCTCAGCATCCGGCTCGTCATTGGTGTATCTTCCCATCATCCACCAATAGTCGTAGCCACGAGGATGACGGCATTTGACGACTTCATGATCCCATGTCCCTGGTGCCATACGACATACCTTTACACCCTTGAACTGTTCTACCACAGGGAAATTGACGTTCAGACAGACACCCTTGGGAAGTCCGTCGTCTAAGACTTTCCGCACGATCTTACGTATCAAGGGACGCAAAGCGCTAAAGTCCGCGAAAATATCATGCGTACACAAAGAGAACGCCACAGAGGGGATATACTTCATGCAACCCTCCAGAGTGACTCCCATCGTACCACTGTAATGCATATTGACAGAGGCATTGTCGCCATGATTGATTCCTCCGATGATCATTTGAGGACGCCGCCCCCCGCATAGTTCCTCTAAGGCGATCTTCACGCAATCCACAGGTGTACCGTTGCACGACCACACCTCCAGTCCCTCCTCCTCTCGCTGAGGGGTGAGCGTCAGCGGGTCGACAGCCGTAAACGCGCAGGCATAGCCGCTACGACCACTATCTGGGGCGCACACAATGATATCCGCCATATCACGAATCATCTCCACCAGGCTGTTGATGCCTTTTGCCTCAAAGCCATCATCGTTGGAAATCAGTATTAATGCTCTCTTATTTTCCATTAAATTATTGTTATTTGCCTGCAAATTTACTAAAAAAGGTTGATATTTGACAGATTCTCACAAGAAATTCGTAACTTTGCACCCTATTATAAGTTATGGTATAAGATAGATTATGGGAAAGATTATCGCTTTAGCAAACCAAAAGGGCGGTGTTGGCAAGACAACGACAACCATCAACTTAGCCGCCTCTCTCGCCACACTGGAGAAGACGGTTCTTGTTGTTGACGCAGATCCGCAGGCAAATGCCTCCAGCGGATTAGGCGTGAACATTCAGGAAGTGGAGTGCTCTATATATGAGTGTATCATCGACAAAGCGGATGTGCGCGATGCCATCTACACCACAGATATTGAGGGATTGGACATCATACCAAGCCATATTGACCTGGTAGGTGCGGAGATCGAGATGCTTAATCTGAAAAACAGGGAGAACGTGATCGGAAAGGTGCTGGCACCTATCCGTGATGACTATGACTATATCCTCATCGACTGTTCCCCTTCGTTGGGACTGATTACCGTCAATGCGCTGACAGCGGCGAACTCTGTCATTATCCCCGTGCAATGTGAGTATTTCGCACTGGAGGGTATCAGCAAGTTACTGAACACCATCCGTATCATCAAGAGCAAACTGAATCCGAAACTGGAGATCGAGGGATTCCTGTTGACCATGTACGACTCCCGCCTGCGCCTTGCCCGACAGATCTACGACGAGGTGAAGCGCCATTTCCAGGAACTGGTGTTCAAGACCGTTATCCAGCGTAATGTCAAACTCTCAGAGAGTCCCAGTCATGGACTGCCCGTCATCCTGTATGACGCAGACTCGACTGGTTCGAAGAACCATCTTGCCCTGGCAAAGGAAATCATCAACAAAAGCAACTAAGACATGGCAGTAAGAAAGAAATACGACAGAAGCGTATTAGGACGTGGACTCGATGACATCGGGGGAGGTCGTGGACTTGATGCCCTGATAGACACGGGAGAGGTGCATACCCAAGGGAGTTCCAACCTTAACGAGATTGAGATATCACAGATAGAGCCCAATCCCAACCAGCCCCGTAGGGAGTTTGACCAGGAGGCGCTGCAGGAACTTGCTAACAGCATCCGTGAGGTGGGTATCATCCAACCCATCACCCTCCGTCAGGTGGAGAGCGGGAAATATCAGATTATCGCTGGTGAGCGCCGCTGGCGCGCCTCACAGATGGCAGGTCTGACATCTATCCCCGCCTATATCCGTACGGTGGAGGATGAGGGTGTGATGGAGATGGCACTGGTAGAGAACATCCAGCGTGAGGATCTGAACGCCATCGAGGTGGCTCTTGCCTATCAGCATCTTGCCGAGACAACGGGGATGACACAAGAGAAGATCTCCAAGCGTGTGGGTAAGAGCCGTGCCGCGGTCACCAACTACATGCGCTTGCTGAAACTTCCCGCCCAGGTACAGATGGCGTTGAAGAACCATGAGATTGACATGGGACACGCCCGTGCCTTATTGGCTATCGACAGTCCCTCCACACAGATCAAACTCTTCAAGGAGATTCAGAAGCAACAGTATTCTGTTCGCAAGGTGGAGGAATTGGTGCAGTCACTGAAGAGCGGGGAGGACATCAAGACCTCAACGGGGAAGATGGCGGCAAAGGCGCAACTGCCTGAGGAGTTCACCATCCTGAAGCAACGCCTCACCCAGTTCTTCCAGACGAAAGTGCAGATGACCTGCTCTCCAAAAGGAAAAGGCAAGATCAGCATCTCATTTGACAACGAGGAGGAACTGGAGCGCATCATGAACGCCCTTGATAGTGTCAACAATAAATAAGAGACCTGATTTTGAGAGAACGGAATGTCATATTGATTCTTCGGACTGTGGTTGTCATCTTGATGATGACCACGGGCATGCAGGCGATGGCACAGACGGAACAGCCAGAGACTCCCGTTGACAGTATTGACATCATGATGGCACGTATTGACTCACTGACACGTGCTGACTCTATCCTCACGATTCAAGAGGAGCCGACGCTGTCGGTGATGGTTGACTCTGCCCGTATCGTCAAGCCCAAGCGTGACTGGAACACTTGGCAGCCCGACCCCAAACGTGCCTTATGGCTCGCCTTGGTGTTACCCGGCGCAGGACAGATCTATAACCGCAAATACTGGAAACTCCCCATCATCTATGGAGGATTCATCGGGTGTATCTACGCGCTCACGTGGAATAACATGATGTACAAGGACTACTCACAGGCTTATCTTGACATCATGGATACAGACCCTGGCACGGCAAGTTACAACAAGTTCCTGCATCTGGGAGTGGAGATCAACAGTTCCAATGAGAGCCGATACAAAGAGATCTTCAAGAACCGTAAGGACAAATACCGTCGTTGGCGTGACATGAGTTTCTTCGTCATGATAGGTGTCTATGCCCTGTCTGTCATCGATGCCTATGTGGACGCGGAGTTATCTGCCTTTGACATTTCCAAGGATCTCAGTCTGAAAGTGGAGCCTACCGTGATCCCTAACCATGGAGGAGGCACCCCATTACAAGCCCAGTCGCTTGGCGTAAATTGTAAGTTGAACTTTTAAACAAACCAAAGAGAATGATAAGTAAAAAACTCTCAATGCTACTCGCCATCCTGTTTGGCATGTCAATCACCGTTCAGGCACAGATTGTGACGGAACAAGAAGATGAAGTGGATGAGGAAGACGAACTCATCGTCATAGACCAAAGCGGTAATGAGGAGGTCATCGACTTCCCGGAGGCTATGACCTACGACCTTGACAGTCTGCTCAATGAGTATATGGCAAAGACCTATCTCTCGGCTGAGGATTGCAACATGAGGAATGAGAATCCCTACTATCCTGAGGAGGTCTACATCGACCGCCTGTCCCGTATGCCGACCGTCATGGAGATGGCGCATAACAAGGTGGTCCAGCAGTTCATTGACCGCTATGCGTCAAGACTGCGCGGAACAATCTCCTATGTCCTGGGGGCAGGTAATTTCTACATGCCTATCTTTGAGGAGGCACTGGAGACATACCAGATTCCCTTGGAGTTGAAATACCTGCCTGTCATCGAGTCTGCGTTGAATCCCAGAGCGGTGTCCCGGGTGGGAGCCACAGGACTCTGGCAGTTCATGCTTGCCACTGGTAAGCAATACAACCTGCAGGTCAACTCGCTGGTGGACGAGCGTCGTGACCCTATCAAGGCATCGTATGCGGCAGCCCATCTGCTGAGTGACCTCTATAAGGTTTTTGGCGATTGGAACCTGGTCATTGCCGCCTATAACTGTGGTCCTGGCAATGTGAGCAAGGCTATCCAGCGTTCTGGTGGCTCTAAGGACTATTGGCATATCTACCCGTATCTGCCCAGGGAGACGCGCGGTTACGTGCCTGCCTTCATCGCCGCCAACTACATGATGACCTACTACTCCCAGCATAATATCTGTCCGATGAGCAGCAGACTGCCCGCAAAGACGGATACGGTGATGGTCAACAGGAAGATACACTTGGAGCAGATATCCAAGGTATTGAACATCGATATTGAGATGTTGCGTACGCTCAACCCGATGTATCGCCATGACATTATCCCTGGTAACACGGAGCCTTACGCGCTCCGTCTGCCACAGGCGGACATCACCCGGTTCATCGAGCAAGAGGATACCATCTGTAACTACAGAGCCAGTGAACTGCTGACCAACCGCATACAGGTAGAGGTCAACGACTATACCCCCACCTACTATCATAAGAGCAAGCGCTCCTACAAGAAAGGACGCAAGGGACGTGCCGGTCGCAATACCAGAGCCTACCGTGGAGGTAAGAAGAGCGCCGCACACGGCAACGCCAGAGGAAAGGCAAAAGGCAAGTCCTCGGGTCGTAAATCATCCAAGAGAAGACGCAGATAATATATAAATAAGGTGTATGGATATGGAAGACGAGAAAGACATCATGCGCGAGGATAGTGACGAGCAGATGGTCAATAGTGCCTTTCAGCACTTGTTGGACAGTTATCTTGCATCACGCCATCGTAAGAAAGTCGACATCATTACCAAGGCATTCAATTTTGCTCGACAGGCACACAAAGGAGTGCGCCGCTTGTCTGGCGAGCCCTATATCCTGCATCCCATCTCTGTCGCGCAGATTGCCTGTGAGGAGGTCGGACTGGGGTCGACCAGTATCTGTGCCGCCTTACTTCATGACGTGGTAGAGG
>ERZ842401.1859-NODE-1859-length-29082-cov-12.980777_pt1 | contig 29082 bp, 24 predicted proteins | sample MGYA00521270_ERZ842401 | MGnify/ENA primary metagenome ERZ842401 (study PRJEB31892, sample SAMEA3878208) | bioreactor metagenome | biome: Moose rumen | place: Sweden | collected 2011-10 | study: EMG produced TPA metagenomics assembly of the PRJEB12797 data set... | reverse complement strand
TAAAATTATCTGCATAAATTCTCCCTTCACAAAATTATTTCACGGCAACAACATTCAAACTCATCAACCGCCCGTGTTCAAAATCCATGTGCGGCAGATAAGATCTGCTGTAGTCGTCATAATTCGGCGGCAAAAAATCCCGCCAATCATAAAGCTTGACATCGGAAAAGCCCGCGCCCGTCAAGAGCTCCGACAAGCGTTTGAAATCGTAAGTCTGATAATGGAAATTATATTCGTAATTCTGTCCGCCGTAAAGCAAGCCCATCATGAGATCCAAATTTCTTGACGACAAATATTCTTCGACAATCGCTTCAAAATTCGGCACGGCAATTCTCAAAATGCCTCCCGATTTTAAAACGCGATACCATTCTTTTAACACCCCCCCCGAATCATTTCAATTCGGGTGAAATGCTCCAAGACGTGGCAGGCATAAATTTCCTCAACTGAATTGTCGGCGATCACGTCGAGTTTGTCAAGCTTATCCGTGACGTAATCGACGTGCGGGAATTTTCTCGCGTCCAAATGTTTCCAGCCCGGCAAATATTTTTCGCCGCAACCAATGTGAAGTTTCATTCCAATTTTCTCTCCTTTAAAAAGCCGTGAATGCAATTAAGTATCTTGTCGAGTTGCTCCTTTTGCAAACCGTGATGACAGCCGACATAAAAGCCGTAATGATTAATCCACTCGGCAACGGGATAATTTTTCTCCAAGTCGCCGAAAAGTTTTTTGTACAACGGCTGATTCAAAAGCGGCATCATCGGGCGCGTCTCGATATTATTTTTCTCCAAATGTTGAGTTATCTCCCGCCGCGTGAACGGCGCATTTTTTTTGACGACAAGCGGATACATCATGAAAGAATGATCGACGTATTCGGGATAACTCGGCAACTGCAGATATTCTTCGACGCCGCGCAGATTTTCCGTCAAATAAGCGGCATTTGCCTTGCGCGTGTTCATTATGAAATCTTTATGCTCCAACTGATCCAAGCCGATAACGCCTTCAAACTCGCCGATTCTGTAGCTGTAGCCCAAGCGGATAAACATAAATCTTTTATCCATTTCCGTTTTGGAACGCAACGGACAAACAACTCGCGGGTCGGAAGCAACGCATTTTTCACAAGTGCAAGCCCGCCCGTGCGCCAAAAGCGAACGAGAAATTTCCATAAGCTCGCGATCATTTGTCGTCAAAACTCCGCCGATGCCCGTCGTTATTGTGTGGGCAACGTAGGTACTGAAACAGGCGACTTCGCCGAAACTGCCGACGGGTTTATTTTTGTAAGTTGCAAAATGTGCCTCCGCGCAGTCCTCAATGATTTTCAAATTATATTTTTCGGCAAGCGCGACAATCGGTTCCATATCGCAAGGTTGCCCGAAAAGATGAACGGGCATTATCGCGACGGTGTCTTTATCAATTTTTTCTTCGATAAGCGCGGGATTTATGTTGTAAGTTTTTGCGTCAACGTCAACAAAAACGGGCTCAAGCCCCGCATGAAGACAGGAATTGGAAGAAGCGATAAAAGTCACGGCAGGAACCAAAACTTTGGATTTCGGTTGCCAAGCAAATTTTTCTTTCAACGCCTCCAAGCCGACATGCAAAGCACTCGTTCCGCTGTTGAGAGCTATTCCGTATTTTTGATTGTGAAGTTTCGCAAATTCCTTTTCAAACTTGTAAACCATCGGTCCTTGCGATAAACGATTTGCCGCCAAAATTTCATCGACGCGCCGCCGCCCGTTATCGCTGATAAAAGCCCAGCCGATTCCGATTTTGTCCGATTTTTTTTCGGTGAAATGTTCACGATAAAAATCAACCGTTAATCTTATGCCGTCCTCCAAGCTTGTTTTCGGACGCCAACCAAATTTCAACATGCGCGATACGTCGGTTAATTTTCTCTTCATGCCGGCGGGCTTCGTCAAATCGTGTTTGAAAGTTCCTTTGAAACCGACAACCTTAGCGACGGCTTGATAATATTCGTCAACAGAATAATCTTCGCCGAGCCCGACATTCATTAAATCGGGCAATTCGTCAAAGCGTTCGACGGCAAGCCAGATACAATCCGCCAAATCGCCCGCATACATGAACTCGCGGCGAGCAGTACCGTCGCCCCAAATTTCAATTTCCGATTTTCCGTCCGCAACGGCTTGAATAATTTTTTGAATCACGGCGGGGATCATATGTGCCCTTTCGCCCGAAAATTTATCCCAGCGTCCGTAAATGTTGCAAGGAATCAAAGTTTTGTATTGATATTCGGGATTTTCCCGCGAAATGTAACTGCACATTCTGGCGCAAGAAATTTTCGCAAGCGCGTAACCTTCATTTGTCGGCTCAAGTTCGCCCGTCAAAATCATGTCTTCGGTTAAGGGCGTCTCGTGGTTGCGCGGATACATGCAGGAGGAGCCGAGATTCAAAAATTTTTTTATGCCCGCCCGATAAGCTCCGTAAATGACATTGCGCCCCATATCGAGATTTTCAACCAAAAATTTCAGCGGTTGCTTTGTGTTCGCCGCAATGCCGCCGACAATTCCCGCCGCATGAATCACCAAATCGGGACGATTTTTTTCCAGATAATCGGACACGGCGTCTTTGTCGAGCAACTCCAATTCTTTATGGCTCGGCGCAAGCAATTCATAATTTTTACTGCGCGGCGACTCCAAAATATTTTTTCCGACCAAGCCGCTTGAACCCGTGAGCAAAATTTTCATGGCTTATTTCCCTCCCTTTAAAATTTTTCGGAGAGAAATGAGCTTTAATCTGCTGTTGAAAAGTTTTCGCTTATTTACTGCAATTTTGAATGGGGGGGGGGGTACGCAGGAAGTCTTCGTAAGCAAGTTTTATGCCGTCACGCAATTCGGTTTTGTAAGTCCAGCCGAGAGCCGTCGCCTTCGAGACATCCAAAAGTTTTCGCGGCGTGCCGTTCGGTTTGGAAGTGTCCCAAAAAATTTTTCCGCTGTAACCGACAATCTCGGCGACCAATTCGGCAAGATTTTTTATCGAAATTTCTTTGCCCGTGCCCGCGTTGACAGTTTCATTTCCGCTGTAGTTGTTCATAAGGAAGACGCAGAGATTAGCCAAGTCGTCAACGAAAAGAAATTCCCGCATGGCGGAGCCGTCGCCCCAACAAGTTACACTCGGTAAATTTTGAACTTTTGCTTCGTGAAAACGTCTGATAAGTGCGGGCAAAACATGCGAGCGCGTCGGGTGATAATTATCGTTCGCGCCGTAAAGGTTTGTCGGCATGACCGAAATAAAATCCGTGCCGTATTGCCGATTGAGATATTCGCAATATTTGAGTCCCGAAATTTTCGCCAGTGCATAAGCCTCATTTGTCGGCTCAAGCGCGGAAGTCAACAAGCAATTTTCTTTCATGGGCTGGGGAGCAAATTTCGGGTAAATGCAAGACGAGCCCAAAAACTCCAGCTTGCGACAAGAATTTTTCCATGCGGCGTGAATAACATTCATTTCAATCAACATGTTCTGATACATAAAATCGGCAGGCGATTCGCTGTTTGCTCCGATGCCGCCGACTTTAGCCGCCGCCAAAAAAACATATTCGGGCTTTTCTTCGGCGAAAAATTTTTCAACGTCCGCTTGCCGCGTCAAATCAAGTTCGGCGTGCGTCCGCGTGATAATATTTTCGTAGCCTTGCCGCACAAGTTCACGAACGATAGCCGAGCCGACCATTCCCCTGTGCCCCGCGACATAAATCTTAGAATTTTTTTCCATAAAACAACCTTCCTTATAAATTTTTTTCCGCGACATCACCCAAGCAATCACTCTATAAAATCACCGTCCATAAGTTTTTAAATCGGCTTGAATCATAATTTTAACCAACTCGCGGAAAGAAACTTTCCTTTGCCAGCCGAGAACTTTTTGCGCTTTCGACGGGTCGCCCAAAAGCAAATCGACTTCGGCGGGACGAAAATATTTCGGATTTACATCAACCAAAAGTTTTCCCGTCTCCGCGCAGTAACCTTTTTCCTCGACGCCCGCGCCGCGCCAAATAATTTTTTTGCCGACTTCTTCAAAAGCCGCCTCGACAAATTCTCTGACCGTGTGAGTTTCGCCCATCGCCAAAACAAAATCGTCGGGCTTTTTTTGTTGGAGAATCAGCCATTGCCCTTCGACATAATCTTTTGCAAAACCCCAATCGCGTTTGGCATCCAAATTGCCAAGCGACAATTTTTCCTGCAAACCCGCGCAGATTTTTGCAACGGCGATTGTAATTTTCCGCGTGACAAAATCTTCTCCGCGACGCGGCGACTCGTGATTGAATAAAATCCCGTTGCAGGCGAACATGTCATAAGCCTCGCGATAATTTACCGTTATCCAATAAGAATAAAGTTTCGCGGCGGCGTAAGGACTGCGCGGGTGAAAAGGAGTTTTCTCCGATTGCGGGGCAGTTTCCGGCAAGCCGCCGAAAAGTTCGGACGTCGACGCTTGATAAAATTTCGCGTCGATTTTATTTTGACGAATCGCCTCAAGCAATTTTATCGTGCTGACGCCCGTCGCCTCCGCCGTGTATTCGGGCACTTAAAAAGAAATTCCGACATGCGATTGCGCCGCCAAATTGTAAACTTCATCGGGCTGAATCGTGCGAATCAAATTGTTCAAACCTGATGAATCGGTCAAGTCGCCGTAGTGCAAGAAAAAATTTGCGTCGGCAATGTGATTGATTCGCTGTGTGCAAGGCGTACTGTGCCGCCGAATCAAGCCGTGAACCTCATAGCCCTTCGACAACAAAAGCTCCGTCAAATACGAGCCGTCTTGTCCCGTGACGCCCGTTATCAGTGCTGTTTTCATAAAAAGCCTCCCAAAATTCATTTCGCCCAATATTATTTGACGCGCCGCATAAAGTCAATTAAAATTTGAGGGAAAAGGGAAATGGGAAAAGGGATAAGAGATTTGGAAAGGTTGATTCAATGCTGAAAAACTCTTTTAAGACTTTGGAGTTCGATAAAATTTTGTCGCGACTTCGTGACTGTGCCACAAGTAATTTCGGAAAAGAACTTGCCGAAAAACTTTTGCCCGCCGACGATTTTGAAACCGTCCGCGAAAATCTTTCTTTGACAACCGAAGCCGTTAAAATTTTCGCCGTAAGTTCGCCACCGCTCGGAGGATTCAGGGATGTCCGCGAGACTTTCAAAAAAATTAAACTCGGAAGCTCCGCCGAAGCCGAAGAACTTTTGGACGTGCTCTCGACAATGTACACAATGCGGCAAGTCAAAAATTTTTTCAAGGAAACCGAAATCGACGCGCTGCAATTAAAAATTCGCGCAACCGAAATTGAAATTTTGGGCAACCTTGAACGGCAACTTGATAACGCCGTTGACGATCACGGAAATATTCGCGACACGGCAAGCGCGGAACTTCAAAAAATTCGCCGAGACCTGCGCGGAGCTCAAAACAAAATCAAGACAGAAATTTTTAATATCCTGCACGATTCTTCCAAGCAAAAATTTTTTCAAGACGCGATTGTCACAATGCGCGGCGACCGTTACGTTTTGCCCGTCAAACTCGAATACAAATCGCAATTTCCCGGCATTGTTCACGACCAATCGGCGACGGGCGCGACGGTTTTTATTGAGCCGATGTCCGTTGTGACTTTGAATAACAGCGTTAAAGAACTTGAAGCCGCCGAACGTCACGAAGTCGCAAGGATTTTGCGGAGCTTAAGCGACGCCGTAAGAAAAAATCTCGACCCGCTGATTAACAACATAAAAATTTTGGCGGACATTGATTTGCTTTTCGCCAAAGCCAAGCTCGCCCGCGATTTAAATGCGACGGAACCTCTGCTTGAAAATTTCACGGATTTAAAATCTGCGCGGCACCCGCTGATTAATCCCGTCGAAGTTGTGCCCGTCGACATTCAACTCGGAGAAAATTTTTCAATGCTCCTTGTCACGGGACCGAATACGGGCGGCAAAACCGTTTCCATGAAAACGCTCGGACTTTTGGCTTTGATGACGCAAGCGGGACTTTATATCCCTGCGGCGAGCGGCTCGCGCATTGCGGTTTTCACAAATATTTTTGCCGACATCGGGGACGAACAATCCATTGAACAAAGCCTTTCAACTTTCTCCGCCCATATGAAAAAAATCGTCGCGATTCTGGACGAAGTCACGGCGACTGATTTGGTTTTGCTTGATGAAATCGGCGCGGGCACCGACCCCGACGAAGGCGCGGCTTTGGCAATGTCGATTTTGGAACGGCTTTTGCAAATCGGCGCGGCAACAATCGCTACAACTCATTATTCCGAATTGAAAACTTTTGCTTACTCGACGAACGGAATTGAAAATGCTTGCGTTGAATTCGACGCGGAAACTCTTCGCCCGACTTATCGTCTGCTTATCGGAATTCCGGGCGCGAGCAATGCTTTTGCCATAAGTCAACGGCTCGGCTTGCCGCAAAGTTTGATCCTTCGCGCCAAACAATTAATCACCGCCGACCATGCAAACTTTGAAAAAATTATTTCCGAGCTTGAAAGTCAGCGCATGATTTTTGAACAGCGCAACGCAGAAATTTTTGAACGTCAACAGCAAATCGTTAAGCACGAGAAAAAAATTTCCGAAATGCGCGATGAACTTGCCAAGACGAAGGGCGAAATTATTCGCAAGGCAAAAGAAAAATCCGCCGCCATGATTCGCGAGACAAAGCGCGAAGCAGAAGAAATTATCGCCGCACTTAAAGAACAATTTGACGACGCGGGCGTTAAACGCCGCCAGCAAGTCATTCAGCAAGCCCGCGACAAACTTCGTGAAGCCGAAATGGATTCGACGGTCGGAATTATCGCGGATAAATATGTCGGCACGCGCATTGACAAGAAAAAAATTTTCATCGGCGACACGGTTTATATCAAGCCGCTTGATCAAAAAGGAACCGTGCTTGCCGTTGAAGGCGACGAACTTTCTGTTCAAATCGGAGTTATGCGTACCAAAATAAAAATTTCCGCTTGCCGCTTTGTAAGTCACGGCACCGAAAAGCAATTAGGAATTAGGAATGAGGAATTAGTAATTAAAAACGATTCGTCCGGTCGAGGCTCTTTCGGCTTATTGCAAAAGACTGCAACCGTCACGCGGAGTTTGGACATTCGCGGCATGACAGTTGACGAGGCTGAACAAATTTGCGGCAAATTCATTGACGACGCGCAACTTTCTGGGCTGAAACAAATTTTGATCATTCACGGCAAGGGGACGGGCGCACTTCGCAAGGGCATTCAAGATTTTCTGCGCGGAAATAATTCCGTTGCAAATTTCCAATTCGCCGACCAAGACGAAGGCGGCACCGGCGCAACTCTCGTCACAATAAAATAGTTTCAAGCTTTAAAATTTCATCGGCAAAATTTATGACTGCCGCCCGATGCGTCGCGATGATTATCGTTTTGCGCAGGGAAATTTCTTTTATCAGCGCGAGAACTTTTTGTTCCGTGACTTCGTCCAAGCCCGCCGTCGGTTCGTCGAGTAAAATTATCGGCGAATTTTTCAGCAGGGCGCGAATCAAGCCCAAGCGTTGAAGTTGTCCGCGACTTAATTTTTGCGGCGAATTTAAATCAAGCGTCGACAAGTTCAGCGCAAGTAAAAATTTTTGCAACTGCGCGGCGTCGAGCGCGTCGAACATTGTAAAATTTTTTCGGAGCGTCGTCTCAAAAAGATGCGGGGCTTGAGGCACGTAGGAAATTTTTGACAGCCGAGAATTTTTTTCCATGCGCGAAGTCGGAATTTCGTTCCAGAAAATTTCTCCCGCCGTCGGTTTCAAAATCCCCGCCAAAAGTTTTAACAACGTCGATTTACCCGCCCCCGATTCTCCGATTAACGCCGTGATTTTTCCCGCTTGAAATTTTAAACTTACGCCGCGCAGGACGGGAGAAAATTTTTTCGGATAAGTAAAACTCACGTTATCCAAAAAAATTGTCGGCGGCATTAAAATTTTTTCGACGGAACCCGCAACTTCTTCGCTTGCGAATAAAAATTTTTTCAATCGCTCCAATGATTCCCGCGCAGAAATCAGAACGTGAAATGCCGCGCCGAATTTTCTTATCGGCAAAAAGAATTCCGGCGCAAGCAACAACAAAAACAACGCCGCTTGAAATTCGACGTTGCCCGCAACAAGTCGCAAACCCAAAGTCACGGCGACCAACGCGATTGACAATGTCGTTATCAATTCCAGCGCGAAAGATGAAACGAACGCCAATTTCAAAACGTCCAGAGTTGCCGCCGAAGATTTTTGCGAAGCCTCTCGAATTTTTTTTGCGCCCGCGTCAATTCGATTGAACATTTTCAAAGTTGTTATCGCCGCCAGAAGTTCTCGGAAGTCGCCGTTCAATTTTTGAAGTTCAGCCCATGCCCGCGAATTTTTTTCTGCCGTCGCCTTTCCTATCAGCCATAACAAAATCGGAGCAATCGGCAACGTCAAGAGTAAAATCGCCGCCGTCAACAAATCGACAACCGCCGCGCAGATTAAGAATATCGGCAGGAAAATTATTGCGGAGAAAATTTGCGGCGCAACTTTCAAAAAAAATTCTTCGACGGCTTGCAAGGTATCAAAAATCAGCGTCAAAAGTTCGCCGCTCGGAATTTCTTTGTCAAAAATTTGTTCGTGAATTTTTTTTCGGAAGGAAAATTGCATGTTCCTTGAAAGGCGGGCGAAAAATATTTCTGCGCGGCTTGAGATAAAAAATCTCCCCGCGAAAAATCCCAACGTCGCCAATAAAAATTTTTCGGACGGCGCGGCGATAAATTTCACCAAAAAGCTCGCGCCGAGCAAAATAAAAAATCCTTCGACGATTTTGCAAGCCGCAATTTCGGCGAGGATTTTTTTATTGTCCTTAAAAATTTTAATGATAGTGAACATCGGCAGGCGTCACACGATCTTTGAAAACTTTGTAAGACCAAGCTTGATAGATTAAAACAATCGGCACGAAAATTGCCGCCGCGCCCGTCATAAGTGCCAAAGTGTGCGGCGTGGAAGCGGCGTTGTAAATGTTCAAAGAAAAGTCGGGCGAAATGCTTGAAACCATAATTCTTGGAAACAGCGCGTTAAAAAATCCGATTGTCAAAAAGGCAATGGCGAGCGTCGAAGAAACAAACGCTTTGCAACCGTTGCCCGCCTTCGAGCCGGCACAACTTGCGATAATCGCGGCGATTGACAGCCCCAAGAAAATTACCGTGCCGAGTTTTGCCAAAATATCTGTCTCAACGGCGGCGACGGCGGCAAATAAAACGTAAGCTGTCAGCGTTGCCAAGCCGAGACAAAAACTTTTTTTCTGAACGTTTTGCATCAATCCCCTGTCGGCAATTTTTATCGCCAAGAAATTTGCTCCGTGAAATGCGAACAGCAACAGGAAGAAAATTCCGCCGAGCAATGCGCAGGGATTCAGCAAGTCAAGAAAATTTCCGACGTAATGCATTTCAAAATTTATCGGCAAGCCGCGCAGAAGATTCACAACGGCGACTCCCCATAAAAGTGCGGGCACAAAACTCCCGAACATTATTCCGAAGTCCCAAAAATTTATCCAATCGGAATATTGAAGTTTTCCGCGCAGTTCAAAGGCAACGCCGCGCATAATCAGCGCAAGCAACATCAAAAACAACGCAAGATAAAATGTGCTGAACATCGTTGCATAGACGTGCGGAAATGCCGCAAAAGTTGCGCCGCCCGCCGTGATCATCCAAACTTCATTTCCGTCCCAAACAGGTCCTATTGCGCGGACAAATTGCGAGCGTTCATTTTTTGAGCGACCGAGCATCATCATCCCGACGCCGTAATCGAAGCCCTCCAAGATAAAAAATCCCGTGAAGAGCACCGTTATCAAGATAAACCAAACGATATTTAAATCCATAATCCTCACTCCCTTACAAAAAAATTTTTCAGCGCGACAAAATTACGAGAGTTGCAACGGCGATTGACAAAAACATAACTACTGCGGACGCAACGGCAAGTCCTCTCATAATGGTTGTTAAAAATTTAAGCTGTTTGTCAAGACGATTAAATTCAGAATTATCGCGCTCCGTCATTGTAATCAGCCTCCTAAAAAATTATTCCTCATCCGTGATTTTTGTTCTGCGAATGAACATAACTGCCGCGAAGACTGCCAAACAAGCCAAGAATAAATAAATTGCCGTGAAACCGATTAAAGTTATCCAGACTTCGCCCGCCGAAAGATTCGGGCTGACTGCAACCGCCGTTTTCTGCAAGCCGACGACGATCCAAGGTTGACGCCCGGCTTCGGCTATGTACCAGCCCGCCGAGTTCGCGATAAACGGGAGCGGCAACAGCAACGGCATAAATTTTAAGCAACAATAATGCTCGCGAATTTTACTGCGGAAGAAAAATGCAAGGCAACCCGTCACGAAAACAATCATCAGCAACAAGCCGCCCGTGCCGATCATCGCTCTGAAACACCAAAACATGCCGCGCACGTCATTTGGAATGTAATAGCCGCTGCCGTATTTCTCGACGGCTTCTTTTTGCAAATCGTTAATGCCTTTGACTTCTCCGCTGAAAGAATTGTGCACCATAAAGCTGAACATTTTCGGGATTAAAATTTCGGAATCGTTGCGGCGCATCTCTTGATTAATGTCTGCAACGACGGCGAAAGGCGCGGGATTTTCCGTCTCCCACAAAGCTTCAAACGAGGCGAGTTTCATCGGATTGCCTTGTGCAAGATATTGCGCGTGCATATGCCCTGAACCCATTACGCCCAAAACTCCGAGCATTGTATATAAAACTGCGCGGCGAAGAGTTCTTGCAAACATTTCACGAGAAATTTCGTCCGTCGCAATTTTCCACGCGCTGACGACGATAACCAAAAAACCGCCCGTCGTTATCCCCGCAAAAAGCGCATGGGAATATTCGCCGACAACGTAAGGATTTGTGACGAGCTCGACAAAATCCGTCATGACTGCGCGTCCGTCCTCAATCGCGTAGCCGACGGGGTGTTGCATGAAAGAGTTCGCAACCAAAATCCAAAACGCCGATAAATTGCTCCCGAAGGCAACAATCCAAATGCAAAGGCAATGAACTTTTTCGCTGAGTTTATCCCAACCGAAAATCCACAGCCCGATAAAAGTTGATTCGATAAAAAATGCCGTCAAAGCCTCAAGCGCGAGCGGTGCGCCGAAAATATCGCCCATAAATCGCGCATATTCCGACCAGTTCATACCGAAATGAAATTCCTGCACAATACCGGTCACGACGCCCATTGCAAAATTTATCAGGAAAATCGTCCCGAAAAATTTTACCAACTTTTTGAGTTTGATCCGTTCTTCGTAACTGCCGCTTGAAATGTACCAAGTCTCAAGCAGTGCAACGAAAATCGATAAGCCCAGCGTCACGGGCACAAATAAAAAATGGTAGATTGTTGTTATTGCGAACTGCAGTCGCGAAAGAATAAGTGCATCCATAAAAATCACTTCCTGTCTTTAAAATTTAAAATGCGTCCGAGATCTCGGCGGAAGGCAAAAAATTTCGGCGTCGTCTATTCGCCGCCCGAAGGCGACTCAACGAACAAGGATTTTCCAATTCCCTGTGGCGGTGTGTTTTTGTTTCGTGAAAGAAAGAGTTTGCAAGTTGAAGAATTTTTGATTGTCGCGCTTGCGAACGAACGTTTGGCTTGACGGAAAATTTAACGATGCAACAGTTCCCTCTTGCATCCCATCTAAACAGCTTTTGCAGTAGCTTTTCAAAATGTGCAGCCTTTCAGTTCATCTGCACCTGAACCGACTTCGCCAAAACCTCCGCCCTCCGCCGAGATCTCAAACGCAAAAATTTTACTTGTTTGTGATGAAGTCTTCCAAAATTTCGGAGCCGCCCGCGTTCATGTCGAAAGGCAATTTGTATTTTACGTTCGTTGAGATAAGTGCGGAGTCAATTTCGTTGGAAATTTTGTTTGCCTGCGCCTGAAGTTTTTTAATCAGCTCGCGGACGCGGTTGCGGTCGAAGTCAATCGTTTTTACGCGCTCAATGTCGTAGCGATAAGTTGTTTGGTTGCCTTCCTTGTTGAAGACGTAGCCGACGCCCGAATTTTTTTCCAACAGACTTGAACTTTTGAAGTTGCGGAGCGTGCGAAGAGTTTCAAGGGCATTGTGACGTTTTTTGTTCACGTCAACCGCGCTGTCCAAATCAAATTTCATGGAACTTTTCGCCGCATGAATCGCCTTCGCCAATTTTTCGCGCTCGTCAATCAGCATTAAAAGAAAATCAATAACTTTGTCGGGCGGAAATTTATCTTCGACGACGATATTAATTTTTTCGTCCTGCTGTCCTTCCGCCGCCTTTGAACGAAAATGTTTTTCCGTGACGCTGATTAAATTTTTTTCGTCGTCAAGATAGCCCGAAACAAAATCGAACAACGCCTCGATTTTATTTTGCGCTTGAAACGCTTCTTTTAAATTCATATTGCTCACTCTCCCAAAAAATTTTTCAAGGTTATTAAATCATAAATCGCGCCGCTTGACAAATTATTTTGCAACAAAAAAAGAGCCCGAAGGCTCCCAAAAAAATTTTTACTGCGCGGGTTGAGGCGGAGGAATTTCACCGCGTTGAACTTGCAGAGAAAAAGCCGCCTCCATAATTTGTCGTCCAATCGGAACAGCGGAGCTCGCGCCGTAACCGCCCTGCTCGACGATAACCGAAACGCTGATTGTCGGATTGTTGAAAGGACCGTAGCCGACAAACCAACCGTGATCCGTGCCCTGCGAATTTTCAGCCGTGCCCGTTTTGCCCGCTATGTCGTAAGGAAAGCCGATAAAATTTCTCGCCGCCGTGCCGTTCACCGTAACGTCGTGCAAGCCCGATTGAACAAGTTCAATTACCCAAGGTTCAACTTGCAATTCGCTCAAAAGTTCGGGCTGAAAATCTTTTATGACTTCTTTATCCTGCGTGATGATTTGTCTGACGAGATGCGGCTTGAATCTTTTTCCGTTCGCCGCAATTTCTCCCATAACCATTGCCGCCTGCAAGGGCGTAACCAAATTAAATCCTTGTCCTATCGCCGCGTCCATTATCTCCGACAAATAAAAATCATCGTTGTAAACTTCGCGCTTGTATTCTTTCCAATCGGCAAGCCCCGGCGATTCGTAAGGCAAATCAATTCCCGTCGGCGAGCCCAGTCCGAACATTCGCGCATAACTTTCCAATAAATCTGCTCCGAGTCGATTTCCCATTTCATAAAAATAAACGTTGTCGGAATGACTCAACGCCGCGTGAAAATCCAACCAGCCGAGAGCTTCGCCGCCTGCATTTCCCTTCGGAACCAGCCAGTGCGTGCCGCTGTCGAAAATTAATTCATCGGGATAAACTCTGCCCGTATTGAGCGCGGCAGTTCCCGTGACAATTTTAAACGTCGAGCCGGGCGGGTATTCGCCCGTTATGGCTTTGTTGTCCATCGGGTGATAAGGATTGTTGTTTATCGCGTTCCAATCTTTTGTGGAAATGCCGTGCGCAAATAAATTCGGGTCGAAGGCGGGACGACTTACCAACGCAAGCACTTCACCCGTCTGCGGATTCAAAACGACTGCCGCCGCCGCGTGACAACTCAACTGCGCAAGCATGTCGTCAACGGCTTTTTCCGCCGCTTCCTGCAAATCTTTATCTATCGTCAAAATTAAATCGTAACCGGGCTTGGGCTCCTTCTTCCCCAAAATTTGAACGGGCTTGCCGGCAACGTCAACTTCAACTTGCTCGCCGCCGTTTTCGCCGCGAATTTCTTTATCATAAATTCTTTCCAAACCGAATTTCCCGACAATATCTCCCGACTTGTAGCCTTGATCTTTTTTTGCCTCAAGTTCGGCGTCCGAAATTTCGCTGACGTAGCCGAAAGTGTGTGCTCCTTCCTGCTTGAGTTGATAATTTCTTATCGGCTGGACTTCGATTATCACGCCCTTGTATAAATCTTTTTGCTCCTCGATTATCGTAACAATGTCCTGCGTCACGTCGGGGCGAATTCTTATCGGATCAAAGCCCGAATGCACAGAAATTTTCTGCTGAATTTCTTCAATGGGAACATTCAAAAGTTTTGATACGCGCTCGACGACTTCGGGCTTAATCGGCTCGGTAAGCGGCAACAAACTCACCGTGAAGCCGGGACGATTTGTCACGAGAAGTTGTCCGTTTCTGTCGTAAAAAGTTCCTCGCGGTGCCATTGAAGGAATTATTCTTATTCGGTTGCCGTCCGCCAAGTGCGCGTAATAATCTCCGTCATAAAGTTGCAAATAACCGACTCGCGCAATTAAAATCGCAATGACCAGCGTCGACATTATCGCCAGCACTTTCAATCGCCCGATATATTCTTCTCCGTTGTTAGAGTTATCAATCACAGTTATAATCCTCCATATCATAGCTTATAGCTTATAGCTTATAGCTTATAGGATTTCTCCCTATAAGCTATCTCCTATAAGCTATTAGCTGAAATTATATCATGCAAAGGAGATTTTTAAAGTGGAAAAAAATTTTCCGCCAATCTGCGCGGCAATGAAAAAATATTCGGCAGACGGAGTAATTCCATTTCACACGCCGGGACATAAGCAGGGGCGCGGAGCACATGAACTTTTGCGCGAACTTTTGACGGCGGAAGGTTTAAGGCAGGAAGTTTCTTTGATGGACGAATTGGACGATTTGCACGAGCCGCATTCCTGCATAAAGTCCGCGCAGATTTTGGCGGCGAAACTCTGGCGCGCGGACGAATGTCTTTTCATGGTGAACGGGACAACTTCGGCGATACAAGCAATGATTTTCGGAACGCTCAAGGCGGGCGATTTAATTTTTATTCCGCGCAATGCCCATCGCTCGGTAATTTCGGGATTAATTTTGTCGGGCGCAATTCCGATTTTTTTACCCGTCGAGTTTGACGAAGAATTTAATTTGCCGCTGAATGTAAGCGTTGAGACGATTGAACGGGCGATAAAAAAATTTCCGCAGGCAAAAGCCGTTTTGTTGGTTTCGCCGAATTATTACGGCGCGGCGACTGATTTGGAAAAAATTTCGGAACTAGTTCACTCGGCGGGCATGATTTTATTAATCGACGAGGCGCACGGAGCACATTTGCAATTTTGCGCGGAACTTCCGAAGTCGGCGATGGATTCGGGCGCGGATTTGGCGGCGCAATCGACGCATAAAATTTTGGGCGCGCTGACGCAGTGTTCAATGCTTATGTTCAAAAAAAATTTCGCCGAGCGCGTGAAACGGGCGGCAAGTCTTTTGCAAACAACCAGCCCGAATCAATTACTTTTGGCGTCATTGGACATTGCAAGATTTCAAATGGAGCTTGACGGGCGCGAAAAAATTTCAAAGGCAGTCGAACTTTCCAAAAGACTCCGCGCAGAGATAAAAAAAATTCGCGGCTTGAAAATTTTCGACGCGCCAAAAAATTTTTCACTCGACCTAACGAAAGTAACCGTGAACGTTCAAAATTTGGGCTTGACGGGCGCGGAAGCCGAAGAAATTTTGCGGCAGGAATTGAAAATCCAATGCGAACTTTCGGACGCGGCAAATCTTTTGTTTCTGATAACTTTCGCCGACTCGGACGAAACAATTTCAAAGTTGGTTGACGCATTAAAAGTTTTGGCGAGCCGTCCGCACAAAAAAATTTCCCTGCCGCCGCCGAACTTAAGCAGAGAAATTTTATCGGCTGAACTTTCGCCGCGAGAAACTTTTTATTTGCCGACAGAAATTATTCCGCTTGAAAAATCTGTCGGGAAAATCTGCGCGGAAGAAATAACATTTTATCCGCCGGGAATTCCGCTCCTCATGCCGGGCGAAAAAATATCCGCGCAGGTCGTCGAAATGATTCGACAATCGGGCGGACGAGTTATCGGAGCTTCCGACAAAACTTTGTCGACAATAAAAGTTGTTAATCAACGCGAATAAAATCGCTGATTGAAAATTTTTTTCCGGGCGGAGCTTTCTGCGCGGGCGTCAACAAATTTTCCGAAGTTTCTTTGCGAACGGGAACTTCCAAATCATCAAGCGGTTTGAACTCCATTCCGTCGGGCGTTTTCAAAGTGACTTCGAGTTGGTCGCCGCTTTTAACCGAATCGGCAAATTCGACGGGCAAGCCGTTTACTTTTATAACAAAACTCATGCGGCTTTTCGCGGGCGGCGGTTTGAAGTTGACGGCAAGGAGCGCGTCGCTTACCAAGACAGATTTTTTTTCGTCCTTTTCAAAAATAATGTCCGCGCCGTCTTCGATAATCGTATTTTCATTGGCAATGCGCCCGTTGACGCTCAGCAAAACCGTTGTCGTCGTCGGTATGGAATATTCCTTGCCGTTGTAAAGAATTTTAATCGCGGAAACTTTGCTTTCGTCTTTGACAATCTCGGCAACTTTCAGCGCGTCGTTGGCAACGTATTCAATCACGTCATCGGGATGCGGGAACTCGTTAATTTCTGCGCGGTCGCCGTTGCAAAAAATTTCGGGCTTGCAAACGTAATGAGATTTTTTTCCGTTCAAAGTGTAGTAAATTTTTTTGCCTGCGGGAGGATAGCCCGCCAATCTCAAAACTTCGCCGATTGTCCGCCGCGATTTCGTATTGACTTCGTCGCCGTCCTGAAGAATTCTTGTCGGCAAACTCACTTCGTCATTAACCAAAATTTTTGGCGTGACAGAAAAATTTTTCCCGTTGACAGTCACCGAAAAAGTCGGATCAATGGCAATGATGTCGTCGATTTTTATTTGCGGAGTGATTCCGTCCTCGCCGCGCAAAATTTCTATGCGGCAATTATTTTCCAGCGGCGTCTCCAAAGTTGCGGGCTTATCGTTGATTGTGATTCGCGCAAAAGTTCCGAGACTGCCCGCGAAAGATTTTTTCTCTCCGTTCAGAGAAATGATGACGCCGAGTCCGGGCTTGCCGTTAAATTTTTTGTAATCGATGCCCGCACTCAAAATCGCGTCGCCGACAGTCAAATCGCGGAAATGGAAAAGATTTACTTCCTGCCCGTTAATCATGACGTTGAAGAAATGGAAAGTATCCGTCGAGGCGATTTTCAAAATTCCGAGCGGCGTTGCGGCGTCAGGCGATTGAAGAGCGGGCGGAATATTTTTTATGCCTTCGACTTTATCGGGCTTGCGAACGGCTACGCGGTCAAGCGGCATGTTCAAAGCTTCGGCAACAAATTTATTCAGATTGGGCGAAAGAGCTCCGCCGCCGACCAAAAGTAAAGCTTGCGGCGGTTCGTTGCCGTTGAGTTCAAGAATTGTTTTGGCAATGGCATTTGCTATCATGGAAATGTTTTCGGCGATTGGATCGAGAATTTCTTGTGCCGTGAGATCGTAACTTCGTCCGAGAATGTCATAAAAAGTTGAGCCTTCGCCGTTGGCAGCTTTGCGCTTAATTTCTTCGGCAACGTTGAAGTCGAGAAGAAATTTTTGCGAAATGGCTTCGGTAACTTCGTCGCCCGCGAGCGGAACCATTCCGTAAGCGATAACGGAGCCGTTTTTTGTTATTGCAACGTCGGAAGTGCCCGCGCCGATGTCGACAAGCGCGATATTTAAATGACGCATTGACGGCGGGACGAGAACACTTATCGCGGCAATCGGCTCCAAAGTCAAAGCGCGAACGTCGAGACTTGCATAAGTCAGCGCGACTTGCATTGAATCAACGACTTGACGCGGAAGAAAAGTTGCGATAACTTTTGTTTTGGCGATTTTGCCGCGTTGCCCGACCAAACTTTTTAACTTAATGCCGTCAAGTTCGTAGTAAATGATGCTGAAACCGACGCAGTAATAAATTTTGGCGTCGATTTTCTTTTCGGTTGTAAGTTGCGACTGCGCGAGCTGAACGGCGGAGAAATTCAAACTGCTCTGAACTTCTTCGGTAACAACGCCGTTGACTTCGATTGCAACTTCTCCCGTCATGGTGTAAAGTGCTCTTCCTGCCGCCGCGATTGCCGCATTTTTTAATTCGCCGACTTTATCAGCCAAAAAATTTTTCACGCGAATAATCACTTCCGCGACTTGCGGCACGTCGTGAATTTGTCCGTCAAGCATGGCGCGGCTTGTATGTTCCAAGCGGTGCGTTGCAATGATATTCATTTGCCCGTCGTCGTCCTGCTCGGCAACAATTCCAATAACACTTCGCGTGCCGATGTCGAGTGCAAAAATTTTCTCGCGCCCGTCGTCCTTGTAACTAATTTTTTTCCGCTTGCGTTTCGGCTTAATGTTGGTTTCAAAAATTTTATCAGCCATAGAATTTTCTCCTTGTGCTTAAAGGTTATTGCGCCTATTTCGCGAATTAGGGGAATTATCCTTTAAAAGGCACTTGGCAATTCATTGCACATTACTCATTACTAATTGCTAATTGATTGGGGGTGTTTATATGACGGGAAACAGAGAAGTTATAACGGGCGGCGATTTTAAGCGCATGGTAGCCGGCGCGTACAGCGAATTTCTTTTGGAATACGACAGCATAAATTCTCTCGGCGGCGCGGGGACATTGCCGGGCACGCACATTTTGCGAACGATGGGCGCGGCGGTAATGCCGCTTGCCGACGCGAAGGACGACAGCATAGGCGGCTTATCGCGAAGAGTTTCGACGGCGGCGGTTTTTGGAGCCAGAGGAAATGCGGGCGTGGTTTTGGCGCAAATGTTTCGCGGAATAAGTGCGGGGCTTGCGGGCAAATATGATGCGACGGGCTCGGAGTTCGGCAAAGCATTTCAATACGGAATTTTATATGCGCAGAGAGTAATTCCCGAAGAGCCGGAGCGACCGTTTATCACGGTTGCAAAAGCTGTGGCGAAGGGAGCTTATCACGCCGTGCGGGACGGGATGCCGATTGTAGAAATTTTGTTGAAGGCGATTCAAACGGGCGAAGAATCCGTCAAGCGGCTTGAACTTTCCGAGGCGGGCGCGAGCATTATGTTAAGTTTTCTGCGCGGTTGTTTGAAAGGTTTGGACGGGAATTTTGTTTCGCCCGCCGTAAGTTTATCGTTGGGTTTGGGGACGCATAAAAATATGCCCGACCCGCGAAATGATTTGGTGCGTCCGTATTGCATAAGACTTCGCGTTAAAAATTCAAAGGCGAGTCAGCCCGAATTGGAAAGGCAAATGCGAGACTTCAGCAGTTTTTCTATCGTCGAGCGTTCGAGCGGCGGCTTTGACATTCATCTTCACACAGATCACGTCGGAAAAACTTTGGAACAAGCAATCGGCTGGGGACCGCTTAAGGATGTCAAAATCATAAACATGAGCGAGGCACACGTCCTGCCTGCAGGAGATGCCCTCATGAAAGTTGCCGCGCTTGCCGTCGCGAAAGATTCTTTCGAGGCGCAAAAACTTCAGGACGCGGGCGCAACGATTTTGGTTTCGGGTAGCGAAGAATCTTCGCCGTCGTTGTCGGAAATAATCGGGGCGGCGCACTCCGATTTGGCTTCGAGTTATGTTTTGGTTTCATCGAGCCCGGATTATCGTTTGGTTTTCAAACAGGCGAAGAGACTTTTGGGCGGTCGCGTCGAATTGGTTTTGGCTGACACTTTCGAGAACACGATAACCGCGCTGAAAAAATTTTCGCAGGGCTTATCGGCGACAGAAAATGCCAAAATAATGTCACAGTTTTAAGGAGGTTTTTGCTTATGGTAAATTTTGATTATCTTTACAATCCCGCCGCCGCCAAATCACTCTTCAATAGAAATTATTTTGTCGACAAGAAATTAGGCTTTCAAGTCATAGAGAACGGCACAATCCTCCCATATAAAAAAATGATTGATGACAAATCTACAAAAGACGGCTGGGGATTCGGCGGTATTTTGGACAGTAGCGGAAATTTTATCAAAAGTAGCCATGTACAGGATGGTGCCGGTGAAAGTTATACCCCCCCCCCATGAATCGATTTTAAAAAGTTCAGAGGCAGTAATTTATCTTGGAATGTTTCACAGTACTTGGGGGCACGCCATTACCGATAATATTCGCCGCTTGTGGTTCTTAAAAAGTGACGACTTCAAGAAGGAATTTAAAAATTGTCCGCTTGTGTATCTTCTCTGTACAAAACGAGAAAACTTCACCCTTGAGAGTTATAAAAATTTCCGTCGGCTGTTGGAAATTCTGGAGGTAAATGTTGACAGTCTCCGACTCATCACCGAGCCGACACAATTTGACAAAATCATTCTGCCTGACGAATCTTTTAAATTCAATTTTACAAAAGAATATTGCGAGGCAATTAATTGCGTGAGAAATTTCGCGCTGAAAAATAAAACGCCGACTTCCTTTAAAAAAATTTATTATTTTCATGGCGTAAGACAAATGGGCGAAGAACATCTTGCAGAATATTTTCGTTCAAAAGGTTATGAAATTGTTCGCCCTGAAAAATTAACACTCGACGAACAGTTGAATCTCTTGATAAACGCAGAAAGTTTTGCTTCTACTACGGGTTCAATCTCGCACAATTCGGTTTTTCTGCGTGACGGAACGGAGGCAATTTTTATTCCTCGCGGTACAAATTCTGTTTCAAATCCTTTTCAACGCGCACTTAATCAAATTAATTCGGTTAATGCCAATTACGTAGACTCGACGCTTACCTTATATTCTCTTTGGTACAGCGATATTCTTTACATCGTCAGTCGACAGCTGAAAAAATTCTTCGGCGATAAAAATGACGATTATGATGAAGAAGACTTCAAAAATTTTTTGCAATATGTCAAAGTTCATATGAAAAAAGGGCGTCTTGTGGAGCCGAAGGCAAAAGAACATTATGCATCGATTCTTCAGAACTTCATGGCTCAGCTCAAGCAACGCGAAGATTTAATTGCGGCTTGTAACATGCCGCCGAAATGGGATGAGTTTAAACCAATGCTGACTTATCAAACGCATGTCGCAAAAAAAGGTTGGAGCGATTGGCTTGGCGAAGAGCAAATAAGCAATGACATTGAGCAGAAACTGCAAATTGAAGCGATAAAAATAAATTTCCCGACGCACAAAATTTTTTATTCGGTTTACTACAGCGCGGATGAAGGTTGGTCGGAAGAAGTTTTGTCGCCAAACATGGCGGGTACAACCGGCAAAGCAAAAGCAATCTTTGGGATAAAAATTCGGTTTGACGAGGCGGGAGAAAAATTTTTTGACATTCTCTATCGTGTTCATAAATTCGACGGCTCTTGGACGGCTTGGGCGAAAAACGGCGAGGCGATTTATTCTCACGGACAAAAACTCAACGCCATTCAAATAAAATTGGAAGACAAAAAATCTTAAGGAGATGATTCAATGCTGGAAGACAGAAAAGCGGAGTTGACTGCTCTGCGCGACAAATTGAACGAAATGGGGAATTCACTTTGACATTGCCCGCAAGGAAGAGAAAATCGCCGAGCTGGAATACAAAATGGGCGAGCCGACTTTCTGGGACAATCCCGACGCCGCGCAGAAAATTACTCAGGAATTGAACGACGTTAAATCGGGCATCGAGACTTACAAAAATCTTTTGGCGAAGTTTGACGACGCGCAGATTCTTTTGGAACTCGCAATGGAAGAAAAAGATGATTCGCAGGAGTCGGACATTGCGGCGGAAATTTCCGAGATTGAAAAGGGCTTGGAAAATCTTCGTTTGGAAATTATGTTGAGTGAACCTTACGACGGCAACAACGCGATTTTGACATTGCACGCGGGCGCGGGCGGCACCGAAGCCCAAGATTGGACGCAAATGCTTTTAAGAATGTATGTTCGTTGGGCGGAGCGTCACGGCTTTGAAGTCGAGACGGTTGACTTGTTGCCGGGCGACGAGGCGGGCGTTAAATCGGCGTCGCTTTTCATCAAAGGACATAATGCTTACGGTTATTTGAAGTCGGAAAAAGGAATTCATAGGCTTGTGAGAATTTCGCCGTTCGATTCAAATGCGCGGCGTCACACTTCCTTTTCTGCCTGTGACATTATGCCCGAAATTGATGATGCGGTTGAAGTTGATATAAATATGGCGGACGTTCGCGTTGACACTTATAGGGCGAGCGGCGCGGGCGGACAGCATATCAACAAAACTTCTTCCGCCGTCCGCATGACGCATATTCCGACGGGAATTGTCGTTCAATGTCAAAACGAGCGTTCGCAAATTCAAAATCGCGAGCGTTGTTTGAAAATGCTCCGTGCAAAACTTTTTGAACTTGAACTTGAGAAAAAAGAAGCGGAGATCGCGGGGCTTGAAGGCGATTTGAAAAAAATCGAGTGGGGCAGTCAAATTCGCTCCTATGTTTTTCAGCCGTATAAATTGGTTAAAGATTTGCGCACGGGCGAGGAAACCGGCAACGTTCAAGCGGTTATGGACGGCGAACTTGATCCTTTTATTCGCGCTTATCTTGCCGCCAAAGCCAACGTCAAAATCTGATGAGGTATCACCATGAAAAAATTTTTAGCTTTTATAGTCGTCCTGCTTATCGCCGCCGGCTTGTTTGTTCAATTCGCCGTTCCGAAAGCTTTGACGAATTATCTTAAAAATAAAGTTGTCGAGTTGACGAACGCGCAGGAAGTCACTTTGACGCTTGATTCTCTGCCGAGCGCGAAAATTGCTCTTGGTTATGTCGACAGCGTTCACTGCACAGCCGACGACGCGACAATCGGCGAACTCAATTTGAAACAAGCGGAGCTCAACGGCTCGTCTATTCACATTGACATTAAAGAACTTCTCATGCCGACCGACGGTTTAAGCCGCGAAGAACGTACCAACCGAGTTTTGAAACACGCAAGCAGATTGGAACTCAGCGGCGTTATCACGGAGGACGCTTTGAAAAATTTCCTTGCGCAGAAAATTGATCAGCTGAAAAGCCCGCAAGTCACCATAACGCCCGAAGGAATTACGGCGGAAGGCAAAGTTAAAATTCTCGGACGAGATGCGGACGTTCAAATCGGCGGGCATATTGTCGCTCGCGACGGAGATCTTTATTTCCAAATGAATCACATCAACCTTGAAAATGCCGTTTTGCGCCGCGTCAATCTCGATAAATTTTTGGGCGACTTCAATTTGACCGACAAAGTAAAATTGCCGTTCGGTATGCAGTTCAGAGATGTCGAATTGCGGCAAGGCGAAGCGTTTGTAAAAGCAATTAGGAATTAAGAATTAGGAATTAGGAATGAAAAGATTTCTTTATAACAGGACGCTCTTAATAATTATCGGCGTCGGACTTTTTGCCTCGCTGATTATCGCGGGGCAAAGATTTTTTGTCGAATCGGAGAACATGCAGGTTGATTTGGCGGTTGATTATCAGAGCATCGCCGACCTTGCCGAGCGCGAAGGTTTGGAGATTGAAGACGTTTTGAACATGACAAAAGAGACGGGAATAACTTCGCTGGCAATTTATGATTCGACTTTGGAGAAATTGGTGCGCAAGGGAAAAGTTTTCACATTGGCGGGCAGTGAAATTTTGGCGAATTATCAGACGGGCACTTTGTCAAACGAACTTTGGCGACAGACGATTGAATTTGATTTAATCGCGCCGAACAGAGTTTATGTTATCGGCGGAGATCTCGGAAGTTATTACGATACAAAGGAAGCTTTGATTCAGCGGCTCGGAAATGATCGCGTCAAAATTTTTTCTGTCGGCGGAATTGAGGTTATCGAAGTCAGGGCGCAATTCGGGGAGCTTATGAAAATGCCGCTCGGCTTGCCGCATGACGAAATGAACAAAGCCCGCGCCGCAGGATTTACAATTCTTGCGCGCCCTATGAATTTCAGAAAATGCACGGCGGAGAATGTCCAATTTTTTTTCGACAGAATAAGTAATTATCCGATCTCGGAAATAGTTTTCGACGGTCCGGAAGTTTTGGGCGCGTCGAATTTTCTTGACTTGACGGCGAAAAATTTTTCGGCTCGGAAAATAACTTTCGGCGTGATTGAACACACCAGCCAGCTGAAATTTTATCCTCAGTTGGGAATGGAATATCTCTCCGAAAAAATCGGCAAAGATCATGTCGCAAGACTTTATGCAATTCCGAAAGATGAACAGCCCAAGCTGGAAATGGCGGCGGCGGTTAATCGTTGGTCGACGACGGACAGAGAAAGAAATATCAGAATAAATCTCTTGCGCATTTACGAAAAAGCTGAACACGAAATGACTTTGCTCGAAACCAACATGAAATATTTCCGCGAAGTTCACGACGTTTTGGAAAAGGACGGCTTTACTTTCGGCAAGGCGGGCACTTTCGACAATTATTATCCGAATGTTTTTCTTCGCGCTCTCGTGATAATCGGAGTGGCGGCGGCAGGCGTTTTGTATCTGTCTTTAATCTCGCGCAGGCTCAACCGCAACAGAAAATTACAGTTGCAAATTTTTGCCGTCTTTGCGATAATGACTGCGTTGCCCGTTCTGATGGAGGCGGGCGGCAAAATCAGAATCTTGGCGGCGTTTTTCAGCGCGAATTTATTTCCCGCGCTGGCGATAATCTGGCAGCTCGATTTGCTCCGAATAATTCAATGCAAAATTCGTCTTCAAAAAAAATCTGCACGGACGATTTCGACATTTCAACTCGTTTGGATTTCGGGCTTCGCACTTTTGGTGACGGGCGTATTGTCTTTGACGGGCGCGGCGTATTTATCGGGCGCATTATCGGACGTGTCTTATTTCTTGGAGTTTGAAATTTTTCGCGGCATAAAATTAACTTTCATCCTGCCGCCGATTTTGGTAGCCGTTGCATTTTTGCAAAGGTTTAATATCGTTGACGAAGTAAGAAGAAATGTTCCCGCGACTCAACAAATAAAAGAGCTCCTCAACAAATCTATCAGCGTGAAATTTTTTTTGGGGCTGATGGTTGTCGTCGGAGCATTGGTAATTTTGATTGCGCGGAGCGGACACACGTCGGGAATGCCGGTTTCGGATTTTGAAATAAAAATTCGCGCCTTGCTCGAACAAATTTTTTATGCGCGACCGCGCTCGAAAGAAATTTTCTTCGGACATCCCGCGTTCATGTTGGCATTTGCCGCCTTCCTTAAAAAGTTCCCGAAGATGATTTGTTTCGCATTGATTATGGCGGCGACAATCGGGCAAAGCTCTATGGTTGAAACTTTTGCGCACATGCGCACGCCGATTTTTATGTCGTTCATGCGCGGGCTCGACGGCTTGATACCCGGCGCGATTATCGGCGCACTGCTGATTGTTTGTCTGCAGCTTTTCTTGAACAAATTTTATGTCAAGGAGTGATTTTATGATTCATGTTTGTTTTTGCTTTACCGATAAAACAGGGCATTATTCAAAGTTTGTGGGGACAACAATGTACTCGCTCTTTGAAAATACCAATTCGGAAGTTACCGTTCATATTCTTCATGACAACACGCTTTCGGATGAAAATCGCGACAAATTTCTTTACCTTGCCGTTCGTTACGGTCAAATTGTAAAATTTTACAACGTCGAGGAACTTTGCGCGGATGATTTTTCCAAAATGGTAGAAAACAATCCGAAACTTTTGAAGGATAATCGTTTCACAATCGGCATGATGTTTCGTCTTTTTATCCCGCAAGTTTTGCCGAAAAATATCAGCCGCGTTATTTATCTCGACGCGGATATTGTCGTCAACACGGATATAAAAGAGCTTTGGGAAATTGAACTCGGCGATAAATTTTTGGCAGTCGTCACGTCGAATTCCATTGCCATGAAAAAACACACGCATCAAACGCGCCAGCTTTGCATAGATGGTCTTGTGGAGCCCGATGATTATTTCAACAGCGGCGTTCTTCTCATGAATTTACTCCTTCTGCGCGGCGAAACTCAAAGAATCATGGACGGAATAAATTTTATCGGCTCGGATCCTCGCCACACACATTTTGATCAAGACGTTTTAAATTATTGTTTCACAAAAAATATTTTGAAACTGCCCGTTCGATTCAATAACTCGGTATCTTTCGCCCGCGCCAAAAAGGAAACGAAGATAGATCAAAAAATTTATCATTTCTTGGGGAGCAATTATCGGAGCTTCGGACTCGACATGAACGATCCTTTCAATCGTTTGTGGATGAGTTATTTTATTAAAACGCCGTGGTTCGACGCCGATTCAATCGGGCGGCTTTATTCGGGCTTCCAAAAAATTCGTAACGACTTGGAAGACAACAGATTAAAAATTTCTGCGAACATGCCCGGCAAAAGTCGCGTGTTTTTTATTGAGCCGTCCAAAATCGACGCAATGAAAAAAGTTTTCTCAATCGGCAAAGACGAAGTGATTATCCCCGCCGAAAACGTAGCCTCCGCGCAAAAATTGTTCAACACAATGAAAGCTTATAAAGGCAAATGCGTTTTCTTCATCATGACGGAAAAAATTTCCGATAAAAAAATTCCGTTCGATCAACTGACCAAAGCGGGCTTCGTCAACGGAAAAGATTTTCTGAAGGGTTGGGAACTTTTGTCGGAGTCTGAAGGCGAAAATTTCAATTCCTATCCTCTTGTTCTGTCCATGTAAAGCAAAAATTTTCTCGACAACTCAAAAAGGAGTAATTTTATGATCCATGTTTGTTTCTGTTTCAGCGACAAGACGGGGCGTTATGCGAAATTCGCAGGCACGTCCGCTCTGTCGCTTTTTGAAAATACAAATTCGGATGTCACAATTCACATCCTCCACGACAAAACTTTGACAAATGACAATCGCGACAAATTTAATTATCTCGCCGGTCGCTACTCTCAAACCATAAAATTTTACAACGTCGATGAACTTGTCCCGAATAAAATCGCGGAAATTATAAAATTGGTTCCCGAAGTGGAAAAGGCAAAAGTTACCGTCGGAACATTTTACAAAGTTTTGATCCCGCAAGTTCTTCCTGCCGAAATTGAAAAGGCAATTTTTATCGATCCCGATACTCTGGTTAATCTCGACATAAATGAACTTTGGCAAATCGATCTTGAAGATAAAGTGCTCGGAGCCGTTCGGGAAATTGATAACGGCGCAAATCCCAACAAATCTTTTCTCCTTTGCAGTGAAGGCGTCGTGAATCCCGAAGATTATTTCAACACGGGCGTTTTGTTGATGAATCTGAATGCTCTGCGCGGCGAAGAAGAAAAGATCATGCAGGGAATAAAATTCCGCGGCGAAAATCCCAAGCAGAAATTTTTTGAACAAACCGTTTTGAATTATTGCTTCTCTGCGCGGGCTTTGACGTTGCCGACAAAATTTAATTGCTTCGTCAAGACGGAACGTCAAAGCGGCGAACAAAATCTCGGACGAAAAATTTATCACTACACGGGCGGTCCCTCAAGAATGTATCTCGACATGAATGATCCCGCCAATCATTTGTGGATGAATTATTTCGTTAAAACGCCGTGGTTCAATGAAGAAACTGTCGGGCGGCTTTATGCAAGTCTCCAAAAAATCAGCAATGACGTGAGAAATTCTTCTTTAAAATTCACTTCGACTTTAGCGGGCAAAACTCGCGCATTTTTCATTGAGCCAAAAAAAATCGACGCAATGAAAAAAACTTTTTCAATCGGCAAAGACGAATTGATTATCTCCGCCACGAACGACGCTTCCTTTAAAAAATTGCTCGACACCATGAAAGCTTCCAGAGGCAAATGCGTTGCCTTTATTTTGACGGAAAAATTTTTGAATAAAGGCTTCCCGTTCGACACGCTGAAAAAAGCCGGCTTCACCGAAGGCAGAGATTTCTTGAAAGGTTGGACATTCCTTCCTTCCGCGCAGAATCCGCCGCACAGTACTTATTCGCTCATTGAATCGTTATAAATAAATTTTGTGATGATTTTCTTCCGAACTTTAAAAGGAGTAATTTGATGATTCATGTTTGTTTCTCTCTCCATGACGAAACGGGATTGGACTCGAAATTCACGGGCACGGCGATGCTCTCGCTCTTTGAAAATACTTCAAAACCTGTTCCGTCAATTACCGTGCACATTTTGCACGACAACACCTTGACTCAAGACAATCGCAGTAAATTTTCTTATCTTGCCGGGCGTCACGGTCAGATATTGAATTTTTATAATGTCGAGGAACTCTGCGCGGAGAAAATTGAAAAAATGAGCAGAATCTTGACGAAGGTAAAAGAAACTTCTCTTCGCAACGAATCGATTTACAAATTTTTTATTCCGCAAGTTCTCCCCGATGATCTCCAAAAAGTAATTTATCTTGATTCAAATATCGTCGTCAATCTTGACATAAACGAGCTTTGGAAAATCGATCTCGGCGAAAAAATTCTCGGCATCGTGCCCGCGCTTGCCATCGGCTCCGATATTCACATTCAAGATAAAGTTGTTACTGACGGTTTCGTTAAAGCCGAAGATTATTTCAATTCGGGCGTCCTGCTGATGAACTTGAAACTTTTGCGCGGCGAAGAAGAAACTTTAGCCAACGGCTTGAAATTCGCCAACAACCGCAGCTATTTCAATTTCATGGAGCAAGTCGTCTTCAACTATTGCTTTTCGACGAAGGCGTTAAAATTGTCGGAGGAGTTCAATCAGTTCGTGAGATGGGCGCGGCGCAATAAAGAACCGTTGATAAAAAAAATTTATCATTACACGGGCGATTCACTTCAAATGGACAAAAACGATCCGTTCAATCAACTTTGGTTGGAATATTTTTCAAAGACGCCTTGGATTAACACAGAAACGCTCGGCAGAGTTTACGAGAGTTTTCGACAAAGTTACGGTCAACTCAATCTCAAAATGAAAAATGCAATGATAAATCTTACGGGGTTTATGGCGGGCAAAAAACGTGCCTTCTTTACCTTGCCGCAAAATGTCGAGGCAACAAAAGAAATTTTTTCCGTCCGTGCAGATGAAGAACTTATTGTCGGTGAAGATCAAGAGTCGCTGAAAAAATTGATTAACGCCATGAAACGTTCTCAAGGCAAAAAAATTTTCTTCATCCTTGTTCCGAGATTTCCTTACAGCGTATTGAACAAAGCGGGTTTCACCTTCGGAAAAGATTTTCTTAACGGCATGGAACTTATACCCGCAGACAACGAGCCGATATTTAATTCTTATCCGATAATCAAAGCGATGTAAAAAATTTTCCCTGTCGAAAAACTCGGCGGGGATTTTTTTCAATTAGGAATTAGGAATTAGGAATGAAAAATTTTTGCCGCCGAATTTTTATCCGATAATCAAAGCGATGTGAAAAATTTTCCCTGTCGAAAAGCTCGGCGGGGATTTTTTTCAATTAGGAATTAGGAATTAGGAATGAAAAATTTTTG
>ERZ842401.1858-NODE-1858-length-29095-cov-5.197142_pt1 | contig 29095 bp, 33 predicted proteins | sample MGYA00521270_ERZ842401 | MGnify/ENA primary metagenome ERZ842401 (study PRJEB31892, sample SAMEA3878208) | bioreactor metagenome | biome: Moose rumen | place: Sweden | collected 2011-10 | study: EMG produced TPA metagenomics assembly of the PRJEB12797 data set... | reverse complement strand
CCGACAGCGGCAAGATCATGCCTCCCAAGGCCACTTGGTTTGAGCCCAAGCTGCGTTCGGGTCTGATTATCCATAAATTGGATTAGGCGTTAGGCTCTAGGCTCTAGGCTCTAGTTGGGTAAACAATGTATTAAAAAGCGTTATCAATGCAATTGATGGCGCTTTTTTTCGTTTTTTTATCAACAATCACACATTATAAAAGAAAAAATCACTAAATTTGTAGGTTAAAAGAAGGAACAAAAAGATTAATAACGCTATAAAGAGTCATAACTGTATGAAATTCAACGTCCAAAGCAAATTATTGCTCTCTCGCCTGAACGCAGTGAGCAAAGTAGTGAGCAACAAGAACGCGTATGCCATTCTTGACAACTTCTTGTTTGAACTGCAGAGCGACCGTCTGGTAATCACCGGCAGCGACATGGAGACGCGCCTGACCACCAACCTCGAGGTGCAGAATGTGGAAGGCAGCGGCAAGTTTGCCCTTGATGTGAAACGCACCATCAACTCCCTGAAGGAGTTGCCCGACACAGCGCTGTCCTTTGAAATCAACGATGAGACCCTGGCTGTGAAGGTGACCTACGTCAACGGTTACTATGATGCCATGGCCCTGAACGGTGATGAGTTCCCCGAGAAGGCCGCCAACGCCAATGACATGAAGCAGTTCTCCCTGCCCTCCAAGAGCATCGCTAGTGGCATCAGCCACACGCTGTTTGCCGTGGGCAATGACGACATGCACCCGCAGTTCACCGGCATCTTCTGGGACATCAAGCCCGACATGATCGTGTATGTTGCCAGCGACTCCCACAAGCTGGTGCGCTACCGCCAGTCCAACGTCAAGCCCGAGTTTGAGCGCTCGTTTATCCTGCCGGCCAAGCCCGCCAGCATCCTGGCCAGCATCATCGACCGCAACAGCGAGGACCCCGTCAACATTACCGTCGACGAGAACAGCGCCACCTTTGAGAACGCCGACTACCAGCTCTCGTGCCGCTTCATCAACGGACGTTATCCCAACTACAACTCAGTCATCCCCGAGGATAACCCCTACACCATGGCTGTTGACCGCATGACGTTGTTGAACGCCGTGCGCCGCGTTGCCGTGTTTGCCAACGTGGGCGGTCTCGTTCGCCTGGACCTCTCGCCCACGCAGGTGGTGCTCACTGCCCAAGATGTTGACCACTCGACTGCTGCCGAGGAGACCATCGCCTGTGAGTACAACGGCGAGCCCATGAACATCGGCTTCAAGAGTGCCGACGTGATTGACGTGGTGAACAACATCGACTGCGACGGTGTATTCCTCAAGTTGCTCGATCCCGCTCGTGCAGGCGTGTTTGTTCCCGCCGAGCAGAAGGCCGGTGAAGACCTCATCGTGCTGCAGATGCCCATGATGATTTAAAGAAGAGAAGCATGGAACTGAACCTGAGACGCCCACTCGTGGTCTTTGACCTGGAATCCACCGGACTCAATATTACCGAGGACCGCATCATTGAATTATCATACGTCAAGGTATATCCCGACGGCAAGGAGGAATCCAAGACCTATCGTTTCAACCCCGAGAAGGTGATACCCCAGCAGGCCATCGACGTGCATGGCATCACCAACGAGGACCTCAAGGACGAGCCCACCTTCAAGGAGCGCGCCCACGACATCGCCCGCGTGTTTGAGGGATGCGACATTGCCGGATTTAACAGCAACCACTTTGACATTCCCCTGCTGGCACAGGAGATGAGCAAGGCCGGCATCAACTTTGACCCCTCGCAGCACAAGTTCATAGACGTGCAGACCATCTACCACAAGCGCGAGAAACGCGACCTGGAGGCTGCATGCATCTTCTATTGCGGCCACCCGATGGAGCATCATCACTCGGCCGCCGATGATGCCAAGACCACCCTCGAGGTGCTCAAAGCGCAGCTGGACCACTATGCCAACGATGCCGAGCCCCTGGTCAACGACGTGGAATACCTGTCGCAATACTCGACGCACAACCGCAACATCGACCTTGCCGGCCGCATCATCTACAACGAGCTGAAGCAGCCCGTGTTCAACTTCGGCAAGCACAAGGGAAAAACCGTCGAGGACGTGTTCACCAAGCTCGACCTGGGCTACTATGACTGGATGATGAAGAGCGACTTTGCCGAGAACACCAAGCAAGTCATCACCAAGCTCTACATCCAATACAAAAAACGCTAAACACCCATTTCACCAACCCATCATGTTGAAAGGCAAGCACATCATCCTGGGCATCACCGGCGGCATCGCTGCCTACAAGTGCGCCACGCTCACACGCCTGCTCATCAAGGCCGGCGCCGAGGTGCAGGTCATCATGACCCCTAATGCCAAGCAGTTCATCCAGCCGTTGACGCTATCGACGTTGAGCGGCAAGCCCGTCATCAGCGAATTCTTCACGGCCAACACCGGACAATGGAACAGCCATGTGGACCTGGGACTGTGGGCCGATGCGCTCATCATTGCACCCGCCACGGCCTCGACAATCGGCAAGATGGCTCATGGCGTTGCCGACAACATGCTGGTGACCACCTACCTGTCGGCCAAGGCACCCGTCTTTGTCGCCCCAGCGATGGACCTGGACATGATGCGCCATCCCAGCACAGTGCGCAACCTGGAGTTGCTGCGCAGCTACGGCAACCACATCATCGAGCCTGCCGAGGGCGAACTGGCGAGTCACCTCATCGGCAAGGGGCGCATGGAGGAACCCGAGAACATCGTCAAGGTTCTGGACGACTACTTTGCCCAGGGCGAGGACCTGCAGGGCAAGCATGTGCTCATCACTGCCGGCCCCACGGTCGAGAAGATCGACCCCGTGCGCTACATCAGTAACTTCTCGTCAGGCAAGATGGGATTTGCGCTTGCCGAGGAATGTGCCTGTCGTGGTGCTCACGTGACGCTTGTCGCCGGCCCCGTCACTCTCAAGACCTGCAATGCTGCCATCGAGCGCATCGATGTGACAACGGCAGTGGAGATGCATGATGCCGTGATGCGCGAGTTGCCCACAAGCGATGCCGTCATCCTGTGCGCCGCCGTGGCCGACTACCGCGTCGAGAATGCCGCCGACAAGAAGATCAAGCGCGAGAAGGATGCCAATCCCGTCATCCGCCTCTCGCCCAATCCCGACATCGCCCGTGCCGTCGGGCAAGCCAAACGTACCGACCAGGTGACCGTGGGCTTTGCGCTCGAGACCGACAACGAGAGCGCCAACGCCCAGGGCAAACTGGAACGCAAGAACCTGAATTTCATCGTTATGAACTCCTTGCGGGACAAGGATGCCGGCTTCCAAGTCGATACCAACAAGGTGACCATCTTCACCGACAAGGGCGAGGTCATCGAGGGCGAATGCAAATCCAAACGCGCGGTCGCCCATGACATTGTTGATGTTTTACACAACTATTTGGTGCAGAAATGAAAAAGACATTAATGCTGATGCTGACATTGCTGCTGTTCTCGCTGCATTCCGTGGCCAGTGACGAGGATACCGAGCTCAACTGTGATGTCGAGGTCAACAGTGAAAAAGTAACCAAGGGCAGCAAGGACGTGTTCAATGAGCTCAAGGAGAAGGTTACCGAATACATGAACACCACCAAGTGGACCAATGCCACCTTTGGCACCAACGAGAAAATCTACTGCAAACTGATGTTCACCATCAGCACATGGGATGATGCCACAGGACAGATGAAAGGCGACCTGCAGATCCAGTCCCAGCGGCCGGTGTACAACAGTTCATACACGACTGCCCTGATCAACTTCAAGGACTCAAAGGTGGACTTCTTCTTTGAGCCTGGTCAGCAACTTGTGTTCTCGGAGATGGAGATGGAGGACAACCTCACCGCCATCCTCAACTTTTGGGCCTACATGATTCTGGCGCTCGACTTTGACTCGTTTGAGTTAAACGGTGGGGAGCCCTATTATGACATGGCAGGCCAAATCGTCAGGCTCGCGCAGAGCAGCGGCGAGAGCGGTTGGAAGGCCTTTGAGGACATCAACAACCGCAGCGCCGTGCTCAGTGCCTTTACCGACAAGGGCACCTCCCCCATCCGCCAGATGCTGTATGACTATCACCGCATGGGCCTGGACCAGATGGCTGTGACCGTCGACAAGGGCCGCTCGGCCATCACCCACACGCTCGAGAACCTGGCCAAGATCTATGATGCAGCACCTCTGTCAGTAGGCCTGACGATGTTCAAGGATGCCAAACTCGACGAGTTGATCAACATTTACAGCAAGGCCAACATAACCGAGAAAGAGACGGTCTATGAAATGCTTTATCAAGTCTATCCTGGCGAGACCAACCGTCTGGACCAAATCAAGAAGACTGAAAACTAAGCCCTTGGCGTTTTAAATGATCAAGCAACTGCACATTTCTAACTATGCTCTCATCGACAGACTCGACATCGGGTTTGACGATGGGCTCACCATCATCACTGGTGAGACAGGAGCTGGCAAGTCGATTATCCTTGGGGCATTGTCACTCATCCTGGGAGAACGTGCCGACAGCAAGGCCATCCGCGATACCGCCGCCAAGACCATTGTCGAGGCGACGTTCGACATCAGTGGCTACCAGCTGGAGCGCTTCTTCGGTGACAACGACATCGACATGGACCAGGCAGAGTGCATCATCAGGCGTGAATTGTCACCCACCGGGCGTTCACGTGCCTTTATCAACGACACCCCCGTCCCCCTCAGTGCCTTGAGGGACCTGGGCACACGTTTGCTCGACATTCACTCGCAGCACAGCAACATGCTGTTGTCACAACCGGCTTTCCAACTGAGCATTCTGGACAGCATAGCCACTAACGACGCTTTGCTTGACGACTACCGGCTGACATATCAACATTACCGTGAAGCCGTCAAGCGCCTCGATGAGACCCAGCGGCAGATGGAACAGCTCAGACGAGATGAGGACTACATCCGCTTCCAGCTCAACCAGTTGCAGGAGATGCAGTTGCTGCCCGACGAGGACACACAACTCGAAGCCCTGCAGAGCAAATTGAGCAACATCACCGAGCTCAAGGATGCCTTGTGGACCGTCTCCAATGAATTGGATGGCGAGGAAAACAGCATCCTGGAGAGACTCACCACCGTGGCTCAGCGCCTTGAAGAAGCCCAGCGCAACCTCAGCGATGTTGACGGCATGGGCGAGAGGGTGCGAACCGCCCTCATCGAGCTCAAGGATATCGCCCAGTCGGTGGGCTACACGGTAGACTCGCTCAACGATGACCCGGCCGAGCTGGCACGTGTTGACGAGCGGTTAAACAACATCTACTTCCTTGAACGCAAACATGGGGCTCAGGATGTCAATCAGCTCATCAGCATCCAGCAGGAATATGAAAAACGGTTGAGCGAGATTGAGCACAACGACGACCTCATCGAGACGCTCAAGGAGCAAGTCTCCTCGTGCAAGGCAGCGGCCACAACTATCGCCAACAAGCTGTCGGCCAACCGTCGGGAGGCAGCCAAGCGCTTCGGCAAGGAGCTGCTAGCCCTGGCGATGCCGTTGGGCATGAAGAACCTCGCGTTTGACGTCGAGTTCAACACCACTGACCTCACAGCGAGCGGCACCGATGCCGTCGAGTTCATGATGTCCTTCAACAAGAACCAGCAACCCATGCCTGTCAAGGACACGGCGTCGGGCGGTGAGATCTCGCGCGTGATGCTCTGCATCAAGACCATCATCGCCCGTCACATGCGCCTGCCCAGCATCATCTTTGACGAGGTGGACACGGGTGTGAGCGGTGACGTGGCGGGAATGATTGGCGAGATGATGGCCGACATAGCCCACTCCATCCAGGTGATTGCCATCACCCATCTGCCACAGGTTGCCGCCAATGGCGACCATCACCTGCGGGTATTCAAGGCCGACAATGATGTTGAGACCCTCACCCAGGTCCAGGTGCTTGACAGCCATGAGCACATCATGGAGATCGCCCGCATGCTCAGCGGCAAGGACCTGAATGCAGCAGCAATCGAAAACGCAAAATCACTCATTAAGCATAAACACAACCCATCATGATTGACAAGACACAATACATCTATGGCATCCATGCTGTGCTCGAGGCCATCGATGCCGGCAAAGACATTGACAAAATTTTCCTGAGCAAGACGCTCAATAACGAGACAGCCCAGGAAATCACCGACCGCGCACGCCAGTTGCGCGTGCCCGTGCAACGCGTGCCCGTGCAGAAGATTGACCGCATCACCCGCCGCAACCACCAGGGCGTGCTGGCCATGATGGCCGCCGTGACCTATTATCGCGTGGAAGATGTGGTGCCACAACTGTTTGATGAAGGCGAGAACCCATTTATCGTGGTGCTCGACGGTGTGACCGATGTGCGCAACTTCGGTGCCGTGGCGCGCACCTGTGAATGTGCTGGAGTTAGTGCCATCGTCATTCCAGACCGTGAGAGCGTGAGTGTCAATGCCGATGCCGTCAAGACCTCGGCCGGTGCGCTCAACTACCTGCCCGTGTGTCGTGAGCACAACCTGGTGCATGCCGTCAAGATGTTGCGTGACAGCGGTTTCAAGATTGTCGGGACGAGCGACAAGAGCCAAATGCCCTACACCAGGGCCGACTATACCGGGCCCGTCGCCATCGTGCTGGGAGCCGAGGACAAGGGCATCTCACCCGAAATCATGAAACTGTGTGACACCCAAGTGCTGATTCCCGAGTTCGGGCACATCAACTCGCTAAATGTGTCTGTTGCGGGTGGCATCATGATTTATGAAGTTGTGAGGCAACGCCTCAATGACAACCAAAATGTGGAATAAGGCATCCCGAATAGTTGCCCGAGCCACCATTTTTCACTAATTTTGCAAGTTCAAACATTAGCACTATGATAAATCGAGTTTTAATACGAACCAAGGTTGTACAGAACCTGTACTCCTATATGCTCACCCGTCCCGAGCGCACCCTGGCCAATGCCTTGAAGGACCTGGACACCTGCATGGAGAAGACCTATGAGCTGTATCATTACCTCATGCGGCTTCCCGTGGAGTTGACACACATCCAGGAGATGCGCCTGGACGAGGCCCGCAACAAGTACCTGCCCACCGAGGAGGAGCTGAACCCCAACATGAAGTTCGTCAACAACCGCCTCGTTGCAGCGCTGGCCAACGACGAGCAGCTGCAGCAGTTTGCCCAGGAGCACACCGTGACATGGAACGACGACCCCATCTTTGAGCGCATGATGCTCGACAAAGTGGTTAAGAGCGACCTGTATAGCGACTACATGGCTGATGCTGAGATGGATGACATGACCAGCGACAGTCTGTTGTGGCAACAACTCATGAAGCAGGTGATCCTGCCCGACGAGAACATGGCCGAAGCCGTGGAGCAACGTTCCCTGTTCTGGACCGAGGACGACCTGGACCTGATCGGTCAGTTTGTCTGCAAGACCTTCAGGCGCATTGCCGATGGCGAGGAGTCACCCATCATGCCCATGTACAAGGACGATGAGGACAGTGAGTTTGGCAAGGAACTGCTCAAGGCCACAGTGACCCTGATGCCCCAGAACAATGAACTCATCGACCAACTGGTGGAGGACAGCCGTTGGGACAAAGACCGCATCGTGCTCATGGACCGCATCATCATGTGCACTGCCCTTGCCGAGTTGTGCACATTCGACAAGATCCCCACTGCCGTGACGCTCAACGAGTACATCGAGCTGGCCAAAAACTTCAGCACCGCCGGCAGCGGGCAGTTTGTCAACGGCATCCTCAACAATGCTGTCAAGCAGTTGCGCAAGGATGGCAAGATCCTCAAGCGATAAAGACAAATCGAGTTTACACATTTATAATAATATAAATAGAATTGATAATTATGCTTTACACAATCCTATTGCAAGCAGCCACCGACGCTGCCCCCTCGGCTGGAGGAGCCGGCTGGATGAACATGATCATGATTCTGGCCATTATCGCCATCTTCTACTTCTTCATGATTGCCCCGCAACGCAAGAGGGAGAAGAAAATCAAGGAGTTCCACGAGTCGCTCAAGAAGGGCGACAAGGTGGTTACCATCGGCGGCATTCATGGCACCATCCGTGACATCAAGGACGACACCATCATCCTTGAGGTGACCGACGGCGTGCGCATCACGGTCAACAAGAGCAGCATCTCGATGTAAGAACCGGCCTCGCCGGTAGCAACAACACTACTCATCACAAATCATGAAACTTTGGGACAAAATACGGGAACGGATGAAGCGGTCTCCTCGCACCAGGTCGATACTGCTCTACCTGTTCTTTGTGGTCATCTCGGCCGTGTTCTGGAGTTTCCTGACGTTTAACCGCGACGTGCAGGTCGATATCGAAGTGCCCGTGGAGATGAGTCTGCCCAGCAATGTTCATCTGCTGGCCAAGGTGCCCGACACCCTCACCGTCACCGTGCGTGACCGCGGATACCGGTTCTTCTACTACCTGTTCCACAAGAAGCCGCGACTAACGCTGCGCTTCAGCGACTACAGTGACGGCAACAGTGCGTTTAAGGTCGACCAGAGCCACCTCAAGAAGGCGATAGCGCATGTGCTTAACAGGCAAGCGGTCATCGTGAGCGTCCTGCCCGAGTCCATCAACATCAAGTTCACCGACCTGCCGGGCAAGAAGGTACCCATCAAGACCGACATCATCGTTGAGCCCCGCGAGGACTACACCCAGTATGGCATGCTCATCCAGAGCCAGGACTCGGTGCTGGTCTTCAGCGACGCCAAGACGCTGAGCGACATCAACGAGGTGTACACCTACCATGTCGAGGAGGTAGACTTGACCGACACCTTGCGACGCAAGGTCACCATCGCGCCCATCAACGGAGCCGTGGTGGAGCCACGCGCCATCGATATCGTGGTTCCCATCGAGAAACTGAAAACGCAGACGCGCACGGTCAAGATCGTTGTTCGCAATGCCCCACCGGGAGTGAAGATGCTGCTGTTCCCCAGCGATGTGGAGGTGACTTACCGCTCGCCCGTGAGCCGCATCAACGACGAATCGGGCATCACAGCCGTGGTGGACTACAACTCGCTGAATCCCACAATTGCGGGTAACAAGGTCAAGGTGATGATCGGTGAAGTGCCCGCAGCCTACCAAGACGTGAAATTCTCGCACGACAGCGTGGAATACATCATCGAGAAACATTGAGCCGTTGACGATGAGACTGATAGCTATCACTGGCGGCATCGGCAGCGGCAAGAGCATTGTCGCGAGCATGGTCAAGGTCATGGGACATGAGGTCTATGACTGCGACTCGCGCGCACGCCAACTGATGGAGTGCAGCGATGAGGTAAAGAGGCAGATAACTGACGCCTTTGGCCCCGAAGCCTATCTCAACGACGGCACGTTGAACCGTGAGCACCTGAGCCATGTGGCCTTCAGGGATGCTGAAACACTGTCGCGCCTCAATGCCATTGTCCATCCTGCCACGGCAAGCGACCTGCTGCGGTGGGCAAGCAAGCTTGAGCAGCTGGGCGCAACGGCAGCGTTTGTCGAAACGGCACTGCTGCGCACAGCAGCTCTTGACCGCGTCGTTGATGAGGTGTGGCATGTCACAGCCCCCTCTGCGGTTCGGGTGATGCGGGTGATGGCCCGCAACGGCATCACCGAGCAGCAGGTGCTGGACCGCATCGCCTCGCAACGCATTGAGGAGGCTGTCGCCCCCGGCGAGCGCGTCATCGTTAATGACGGTGTCCTTGCCGTGCTGCCGCAGGTCTTCGAGCTACTCAAACAACAATGATTATAATCACATTAATCAAGAAATAATATCTATATCATCTGAAATTATGCTGAAGAAAATTTTATCCATCTCGGGTCGTCCCGGACTTTACAAACTGGTTTCATACGGTAAAAACATGCTGGTGGTTGAAGGCCTTGCCGACGGCCGCCGTTTCCCTGTACACTCACGCGAGCGTGTGATGTCGCTGGGCGACATCTCGATGTTCACCACCACCGAGGACACCCCGCTGTCGCAGGTGTTTGAGAACATCGGCAAGAAGTATGACAACAAGGCACTTGACGCCAAAGCATATAGCACTCCCGAGCAGCTGCACGAGTTCTTTGACGGCGTGTTAGAGAACTGGGATGCTGACCGTGTCCACAACAGCGACATCAAGAAGGTCATCTCGTGGTACAACATCCTCATTGGAGCCGGCATCACCGATTTCCCGACCAAGGAGGAAGAGGAAGAAGCCAACGCTGAGGAGACCAGCGAGGAGAAAGCAGAATAAGAGATGCTGAAAAGCGGAAAAACGATACTCTACATGGCAGCGGCGATACTCTTGTCGCTGCCAGTGGTATCGTGCCGCAGCACCACGAGCAACACACACACCTACCGCCCCTACCATGAGCGCCGCAACCGCACGGCCCCCAACGATGACAGCGGCGGTGCGGCTACCGCGGCCGGCGACGACAAGAAGAAACCCATCGCCCAGTCGGGACACGGACTGGTGAGCGACGAGTGGGAACGGCTCGACGTCAAGCTGGGCCGCCACAACAACAAGAAGCTGTACAAGGAACTGAAGCGCTGGCTGGGAACCCCCTACCAGTATGCCGGTCACACGTGCGGCGAGGGGACCGACTGCTCGGGCATGGTGATGGAGGTTTTCATGGAGGTTTATGGCATCAAGGTCCACCGCAACTCGGCTAAGATGCTCGAAGAGAATTGCCAGGTTATCGACCTGGATGACCTGGGCGAGGGAGACCTGGTGTTCTTTTGCACCAACGGAGACGAACGCGTCTCACACGTTGGCATCTACCTGAAGGACAACAAGTTTGTCCACGCTTCGTCGTCGCGTGGTGTTTGTGTCGATGACCTGCGGCAGAACTACTACGCCACCCACTTCCACGCTGCCGCCCGCGTAACCACAAGACCCTAACTCACAGAACCCTACACTAAGACAAAACGGTTTTAAAACTACGAATTACGCGAATGAAACTAATGGCATCCGCACTCAATTTTCATCATATTTCACGAACCTTAAGTTCGGCGAAGCCAATTGGAAGCCGCACTCATTTGCTATCGCTAAGACGCTAAGGTATTTTGTAGAGATGCAAAATTTTGCGTCTTTACAAGCGGAGGTGTCGCCACAAGGGACGTGGCAGTCGGCGCCACAGGGACGTGATGATGGCATATTTCCAGTCCAGAACGGCGATGTGGCGTTTGTGGTCGATGGCGCTCACGATTTGGTGGGCCACCTTGTCGGGCTTGAGCATCATGGGGTAACGGAAGTCGCCCTTCAACAGGTCGGTATCGACAAATCCCGGACGGATGTCGGTGAAACGGATTTTCAGTTTGCGGGCATTGGCCTGCTGCTCCAGGGCCTGCAGGTAGACATTCTGCATGGCCTTGGTAGCCGAATAGGACGGGGCGGGGCCGAGGCCCTTGGTGCCGGCAATCGAGGTGATGGCGACGATGTGGCCATGCCCCTGCTCAGCAAAGTAACGGTAGGCCTCCCCTATCATGCGCGTGAAGCCCACGGCGTTGGTATTCACCGTGTTGAGTTCGACGTCGGGTGCGAGGGTGCGGTTCTGCTTGCCGACGCCCGAGGCATAGAAGAAGAGGTCCATACCGCCCAACTCATCGATGAGCGCACGCAGCCTCGCGGGAGCATCCCCAGCCGTCACGTCGATGACCGCTGTGACCACTCTATCAGGAGCCTGTTGCTTGATGTTCAACAGGCGGTCCTCACGGCGCGCGGCAATGCCCAGGCGGTAGCCTCGTTGAAGATACACCCGGGCCACTTCCTGCCCCATTCCCGACGAGGCACCGATAATTACAACCCTCTTCATATTCCTCTAAACCCTAAAGATCCAACTGCTGGCGCACACTCTCCTCGTGGATGGCCTGCATGACGCGCTGGGTGAACCCTTCGTCAAGCCCCACGTTGCGACCCTCTTGCAGGCGGGCATTGATCATGTCCTGGTAGCGTGCTGGCTGTACCACCCGCAGGTTATTAGCCTTCTTGTAGCGACCAATTTCGCGCGACACACTCATACGCCGGGCCAGGACGGCCAACAGTTCGTGGTCACAATCGTCGATCTGCTGGCGCAGCAGTGCCAAATCGTCCTCGATGGGCGTTGACGAGCGCGTCACCAAGTGACCGAGAATCTCGCATAGCGCATCGGGCGTGATCTGCTGACTGCTGTCGCTCAAAGCCTTATCGGGGTCGCAATGACTCTCGATCATCAGGCCGTCGAAGCCCATATCAAGGGCCAGTTGAGACAAGGGACCCACAAACACGCGCTTGCCGCCGATGTGTGACGGGTCGCACAGAATGGTCATGCCGGGCACCAGGCGCCGCAACTCAAAGGCGATGTGCCATTGCGGGTCGTTGCGGTAGAGATGTGCACCAGCCGAACTGAAGCCGCGGTGAACCGCTGCCAGCCGTGTGATGCCAGCATTGTGGATGCGTTGCAGCGCCCCGATCCACAAGTCCAGGTCGGGACTCACCGGATTTTTCACGAGCACCGTGATCCCGTCATGCCCTCGCAGTTCGTCGGCAATGTCCTGTGTGGCAAACGGGTTGGCACTCGTTCTCGCGCCAATCCACAGGATGTCGATGCCAGCAGCCAGGGCCGCGCGGACATGCTCCACTGTGGCCACCTCGGTTGCCACGGGCATCGCAGTCTCCTGTTTCACGGCCTGGAGCCACGCCAATGCCTCATCGCCCATGCCCTGAAAACTGCCGGGGCTGGTGCGCGGTTTCCACACCCCCGCCCTGAAGGCGCAGATGCCCATAGCGCTCAATGCCCGCGCCGTGTCCAGCGTCTGCTCTCGGGTCTCGGCGCTACATGGGCCGGCGATGATAATGGGTGAGCTGCTCTCCACATTGGGGAAGGAAAGCGGCTTGATGTCCTGTAATGTGTTGCGGGCGTTCATCAGCATGCCTTGAAACTCATGTCGAGGGACTTGATGGAGTGAGTGAGCGCGCCCACCGAGATGTAGTCCACGCCGCACTCGCCATAGGCTCGCAGCGTGTCGATGGGGATGCCGCCGCTGGACTCGGTCTCTACCCTACCGTCAATGATTTCGACGGCCTTGCGGGTATTCTCGACGGTGAAGTTGTCGAGCATCACGCGGTCCACGCCACCATGGTCGAGCACTTGCTGCAACTCGTCGAAGTTGCGCACCTCGATCTCGATCTTCAGGTCCTTGCCGTTGTCCTTGCACCACTGGTGGGCCTTCTCGATGGCCGGCACGATGCCGCCGGCAAAGTCCACATGGTTGTCCTTGAGCAAAATCATGTCAAACAGGCCGATGCGGTGATTGCAACCGCCACCAATCTTGACGGCCTCCTTCTCAAGCATGCGCATGCCCGGGGTGGTCTTGCGGGTGTCGAGGACACGCGTCTTCAAGCCTTCAAGGCACTTGGCATAGCGGGCGGTGGTGGTAGCCACACCGCTCATGCGCTGCATGATGTTGAGCATCAAGCGCTCGGTCTGCAACAGTGAACGCACCCTTCCCGTCACGACAAAGGCGATGTCGCCGGGCTTGACGTGGGCACCGTCACCGATGAACACCTCCATCTGCAACTCGGGGTCAAATTTCTCGAACACACGGCGCGCGATTTCCACGCCAGCCAGAATGCCCTCTTCTTTCACAATCAGGCGCTGACGGCCCATCTCATCGGCAGGAATGCAGCACAGGGTGGTGGCGTCACCGTCGCCGATGTCCTCGGCAAACGACAGGTCTATCAACTCGTCAATCAGTTCTTCTCTCGTCTTCATAATTGGCTTGATTTTATTGATTTCAGACTACAAAGTTAGGACGTTTTCGTCGAATTTGCTAATTTTGTGGCAATAAACCATTATCATGACCCGAAAATGAAGATTACACTTGCTGTCATCGGTAAAACCGAGGTGGGATTTATCCGTCAAGGCATAGACGAATACGCCAAGCGGTTGCAGCACTACGTGACGTTCAACATCCAGTACATCGGCGATGTGAAGGGTACACGCAACATGAGTGAGGCGCAGCAGAAGGTGGCCGAAGGCAAAGCCCTGCTCGCCGCACTCGAAACGAGCGACCACGTCGTGCTGCTCGACGAGCACGGCACCGAGCGCACGTCGGTGGACTATAGCCAGTGGCTGCAACGCCGCATGGCCAGCGGCAGCAAGCGGCTGGTGTTTGTCGTGGGAGGGCCTTACGGCTTCTCGCAAGAGGTGTATGACCGCGCCAACGAGAAGATTTCGCTCAGCAAGATGACGTTCCCGCACGAGTTGGTGAGGCTTGTGTTTGTCGAGCAGTTGTACCGCGCGTTCACGATATTGAACCATGAGCCCTATCACCACGAATAGCTGGGAGATAAGAGATAAGAGATAAGAGATATTAGATAAAAGATGAGAGGATTGGGGAAATATTTTTTATTGGTGGTGATGATGGTCACTGCTGTTGAGGGACTGGGCAAGTCCTACTATAACTCGGTGAGGAACGGCTTTGGCGGGCTGTTTCAGCAACCCGGGATGATGATGCAGGGTCGCAACAAGGCTATTGACAAGGACCGACTCGTCGAGGAAAACATGACGATGAGCACTGTCGTCACTCTTGACACGATGCACATAGGCAGCACATCCTACCGCTACCAGTTGCGCTTTGCCAACCTGAACAACAAGCAGGGCAAGACAGTCACCGTCAACGACCCCATGACAGGGGAGAAAACCAAGCAGAAAAGTACGCAGTGGGGTCTAGTGTTCAACCGTGACGAAGACGGCAACTATTGTGCTGTGGTCCTCAGTTGCAACAACAGTTCTCCCTATAACGATATATCGGACCAGCGTTCGATGGATATTATCATCATGCAATACCATAGCGCCACCAGTACCGAACTGGCTCACACATCGATTCATAAAGGAGTCTCGCTCGAGGACGACCTGAACACACTGTGTGTTGACGTGGACCAGCATAGGATGACGGTCTCGATAGGCAAGAACGAACTGCAACAGGTCCTTGAAGCACAAGTTGAACGTCCTGCGGGTAAAGTCATGGCTGGTTATCTGGTGGGACCGGGAGCACGGGTCTCCATTGAGCGGGCGGTACTCACTGTTGAGAACGAGAACCAGGTGCCTGTAACCCGAACACGATGGACACGTGAGAGCCTTAACGAATACTTTGACGCAACCACTGACCCCGTTGAGGGCTACTGGCAGTACCTTGACCGCGACATGCAGGACGAGTGGCTGCGCATTGGTGGACGATATACCCTTGCTGTAGTGCGTGCCGATGACGGTTATGACCTCATCTATATGGAAGGGGCTCAGGTCGGCAAGAGCCAGTGGCAGGCAGGCATGATCAAGGGACACATGACCCGGACGGTCTTTACTGGCAACTATAACCTGTGGTGGATTGACGCCACCATGGAGCCCATCGACAACGATGCCTATGCCACCATCGAGAACGGGGTCATCCTCAGCCTGAATTTCCCAATCTTCAAGAGCCAAGTACGCTTTTCCAAGGTGATGGAGATTGAATAAATAATCAGATAAAAGATTTTTTGTCTAAATCAAATAATGTGATTACCTTTGCGGCCAAATTTTTAAATAAATCCAAATAATAGAATCAGTCTTATATGAAAAAGTTAACATTGTTTTTTGCAGCCATGCTTGCCATGGCACAGATGAACGCATCAACCCTTGATGCTGCAGCAAGTGAAGCACCTGCAGAGGCCCCCGCCGCAACCATGCCAGCCGTTGAGGATAACGAGTCGGTCTATCAGCATCCCTTCAAGGATGACGATGAGAGCACCAAGCACTGGAGTATCACTACCAGCGGTTTTTACGTGGGTATGGGAGTGAAACACAATTGGGACGTCATCAACAACTCCTTTGAAATCGGCCTGCTCAATATCGCTGCTGTGAACTACAACAGCCTGCATGGCCAGAACCTGTCGCTGGGTGTCGGTATCCACCACCGCTCCTACAGCATGAAGCGCCCCAACATGCTAGTGCGCGATGATATCACCGACGCTATTATCACGGGAGTCTATCCCAACGACAACGTTGACAAGATCAAGGACCGTTCCTCCAACCTGAACATCTGGGCCATGCAGTTCCCGCTGATGTTCACTCAGAAGATTGTCAAGAAACTCGACATCACCGTTGGCGGAATCATGAACTGGAACTTCTATGCCCGTGCCGATAACCACTATGAAATGAACAATGTCGAGCATGACATCAAGTACAAGGGCCTCAAGCAGGAGAAGGTCAATTTTGATTTCATGGGTAGCCTCACCTGGAATGACACCGGCATCTATTGCCGTTACAGCCCCGGCAAGTTCTTCCAGGATGGTCATGGTCCCGAAATCAAGGAAACCTGGACGCTGGGTCTCATCTTTGCCATGTAACCGACAGCAGTACAGTCTATAACAGATAACGAGGAGCCCTCTAAATATAGGGTTCTTCGTTTTTTTTGTTGCTTTTTTTGTTACAAATGACGATGCCGTGCGTTTATTGAGTAGAAACAATTGTTGACGATGAAGCAACCCGACCGCATCACCAGTGCATTTACCACCCTGCGGGAGCAGATGCTCACGCTGGCCGAACGCATCACGGGCAACCGTGACGATGCCGCCGATGCAGTACAGGATGCCTTCGTCAAACTGTGGCAGCGGCGGGGACGCTTTGAGTGTGCGAGTCATGCCAGTGGCGCAGGAATGATGACAGTGCGCACCACCAGTATTGACATCGCTCGCCGCAACAGTCACCGAACTGACGTGCCCATCAATCAAACACCCGATGTGGCCGAAGACACCACCAATGAGGAACTCATGCAGGCCTACCAACAAGTGCGCCACATTATTGACAACGAGTTGTCTCCCAGGCAACGCACGATCATCGACCTGCGAGAAGTGGAGGGGCTGGAATTTGAAGACATCGCCGCCCGACTGGGTATTCAACCCGCCAATGCGAGAGTGGAACTGAGTCGTGCCCGCAAGCGCGTGCGTGACCTGTATCGAAGCAGAAAGGAGAGATAAATCATGACAAAACCAGGACATATCAACAGCAAAAGCGAACTCGAACGACTCATCGACCGCTATTTTGATGGCGAGACAAGCCTGCAAGAGGAACATCAGTTGAGGCAAGCCATCACCGCTTGCCCATGGCATAGTGAGAAGATTGAGGAGGCACGGGTGGTCATGGGGTACTTTGCAGCCCACAGGCAACATCAACGGCAACTCATCACCAAAGGCACAAGACAGCGATTTATCGGCATCGCCGCCACCATCGCCCTGGTTCTCTCGGTGGGTGGGTATGTCCTGTGGCATCGGGCAGACGCGACGAACAACGTGTGCATTGCCTATGTCAACGGTGAGGTTGTCCACAACGATGACAAGGTGATGACAATGATCGCCAACGACATCAACTTGATTGACAAGGCCGCCGACGGGATGGCCGAGCAACTTTCCAGCCTGGGCGAAGCCCTTGAAATTGAAAACGAATAAACGACTAACGATATGAAACAATTCATCATCATCTTGACCTGCATGATAGCCACGTCAACAGCCGTGGCACAGCAGGGGCTGAACATCAATCAATTATTTGATGGCCGGTTCAAGAAGGCTACCGGCGCCACCGAGATTATTGTGACAGGAAACAAGGCCGGTGAGATAGGGCTCAAGGTCTATCACAGCCTGAGCGTGACCGACGGGGCTCAGGCCGAACTTGTCGAAGCCTGTGTCAAGAAAGACGGGGTACGTGCCGTTGACAAGGAGGTCGAGTACCGCAACGGCCAACTCTATTATGGCTTTTACACCTTGAAGCCCGACACAAGCGACAACAAGCGATACATTTTCTTCCTTAACCAGAACTTGGCACGCAAGTCGCCCAAAAATGTGGTCACGCTCATCTACATGGAGGGCAAGAGCAGTGCCGAGAAAATCAAAAAACTCATCCGCAAATAATCACAACTATAGATAAAAGAAGATCACATCATGAGAAAATTATCATTTATCATCGCAACAGCACTTGGCGTTGCCAGCATGCCCGCCCAGTCACCCGACACCGTAACCGTCATCGAAACGCCTCACCAAGTCATCATCACCGAGACCTCAACAGGCACACGTGTCACGGTCATGGGGCAAAAGGGCAATGAAGATTACAACTACACCTACACCGTACAGCATGCCTCCAACGACACCGTCCACACCACTAATGACTGGGAACTGAACTTCCCGTTCAAGAAGAGCAGCAATAAGGACTATCACTGGAGCATCGTTTGTTCGGGAATTTACTTCGGGGCAGGTCTCAGCACATCCAATGATCTGGTTAACAACACCTTCAACTGGGGTATTCTCAACTTCGTCAGCCTTAATTACAACACCTTGCATGGGCAGCATTTCACGATTGGCATGGGTTATGACAACAAGCGCTTCTCGCTCAAGCGCCCCAACTGTTTTGCCATGGACGAAACGACCAATATTGTGGACATCGAGTCTTATCCCGAAGGCACCGTTGACCGTTCATCGGTCTTCTCGGTCAGGGCAATCCAATTCCCGCTCCAATTCCAGCAATTCATCGGAAAAAATTTCCATATCACATTGGGCGGAACCATGAACTGGAACGTTTATGCCAAGTGCAACACCCATTATAAGGTCAACAAAACCCACTATGATGTATCTTACCGCGGAATCAAGCAGAACAAACTGACCTTTGATGTATATGGTGCACTGTCCTATAATCGCATTGGCATTTACTGCCGCTATAGCCCCTGCGAAATGTTCAAGAAAGGTTTTGGCCCCGAAATCAAGAACACTTGGACACTAGGGTGCGCCATTGCACTGTGAGTTAGGAGTTAGATGAGAGTTGGCATCCACACTCATTCTACCATTGTGTGCCGATGCCAACTCTTACTATTGCCACTTTTAACTTACAAGAAGGGGTTGCAGCGCTTCTCGTCGGTAATGGTGGTCGTGGGGCCGTGGCCCGAGGCGATGACGGTCTCATCGGGCAGCGGGAGGATTTTCTCGCGGATGCTGTTGATGAGCACGGTCATGTCACCGCCCCACAGGTCGGTGCGACCCACGCTGCCGTTAAAGATGGTGTCGCCGCTGATGAGCAACGCACTCTGGGGGAGGTAGAAAGCCAGTCCACCCGGGGAATGCCCCGGAACGTGCAGCACCTGTATAATTTCATCACCCAGCGGAATGGTGTCGCCGTCGTTAAGGTTGCGGTCTAGGGCCAGTGGAGCGCTCTCTATCTTGAGGTGGAACTGCGCCACCTGCTGCGGCAATTCCTCGCCCAAGGGGGCATCAAGGGTGCTGCCACACACGTCGGCGCCGGTCTTCTCGGCGAGCCATCGAGCACTGGTGATGTGGTCGATGTGCAGATGGGTCAACAATACATGCTTGACACGCAATTGCTGCCCAACGATGAATTTGGTCACCATGTCGCGCTCGGCCTCGCGCATCATGCCCGGGTCGACAACCACAGCATCGCGCGTCGTTTCGTCCCACAGGATATACACGTTTTCGCCAAACGGGTTGACGGTCATCATTGTCGCATTAATCATAACGGGAGGTACAGTATTTTCTTGGTTTTGAAAAAGTCTTCCTTGAAATAACTTGACAGATCGTCGATGAGCACCTGGTTCTTGTATTTTTGAATCTCGCCGCTCAGGTCGCCGCCCTTGAGACACAACAGGCCGTTGGGGACGGCATTGCGGTCCTCACTGTCGATGAAGCGGCGCACCAGTGGCACCATGTCCCCCAGATCCATCACCGCGCGGCTCACCACGAAGTCAAACTTGCCTTTCACCTCCTTGACATCGCCGTGCTGGAAGGTGACATTTGTCAACCCGATGCGCTCGGCGATGTCCTGTGCCACCTTGAGTTTCTTGCCGATGCGGTCCACCAGATGGAATGTCACTTGCGGATAATAGATGGCAAGTGGGATGCCGGGCAGTCCCCCACCCGTCCCCAGGTCCATCACACACGTGCCGGGGGTGAACTTGACAAACTTGACAAGTCCCAACGAGTGCAACAGGTGGTTCACCTCCAGGTTGTCGATGTCCTTGCGTGAGATGACGTTGATTTTGGCGTTCCACTCGGGATATAATGCCTCGAGATGCGCCATTTGGTCACGTTGCACCTCGTTCAATTCAGGGAAGTATTTGAGAATTTTTTCCAAAGAATGAGAAGTTATTATCTTTTATCTCTTATCTTAATTTAGTACAGGCGTTCGAGGATGCTGTCGTCACACAGCAGGGGCTCCAGTTCGCTATAGGGGATGGTGATTTTGGGCTCGCCCACAGCCTCGACGGCGAGTTCGTTGGGGAGGAAACTCCACGTCACACCCGACTCATCAAAGAAGAAGTTGCGTGTCACCGTGATGTTCTCGACGTTGAAGTAGCCCAGGTCGTTCAACTGCTCATTGCCCTCGACATTGTTCTGCTTGAGCAACTGCTGCTTGAGCAACTGACAGACGTCGGCCACGGCATCGTCGCGAATGATGCGGTTCAGGTCGATATAGGTCTGCGTTTCGACGTCAAAACTGTAGTAGCGATGGGTAATCGAGGTCACCTTGTCGTTCTTCTTGATGACATCGACACGCTCAAAGGTCACCACGCCGTTGTGATTATGAACCGGCGTGATGCGCGTGCTCGTGGCATACTTCACGGATGACTGGTCATCGGCCTCGGAGGCCTCGGCGGCGACATCATCGCTCATGGGTTCCTTCATGAAGTCATACTGATGCATACTGTTGGCCACCACCTGACGCATGGCCTCCTGCAAGGACAGTGTGTCACCCGACTCGAGGACATAGGCAGCAAAAAGGCGCTGCAAGGTGTCCACGGGCACACCTTGGCCGGTTGCAACGGGATAGTCGATCGAGGCTTCGGCCACGATAGTGCAACGCTCTCCGTTACTCATGCTAAAGCGCGACGTGTCGTTCAGGCGCTGGGTTTTCAGGGTCACAGCCAGCGTCCCATCACCGCTCTTGAGCGACTTGGTTTTGCCGCACGCAGCAAGTAATACAGTGACTGACAGCACAATAAGGAATGCGACAACCTTTGTTTTCATCATTGTGAGGTTTTGTTTTGCTGAAATAATTGTGCTAAGGTACGACAAATTTAGCGAAAAGCAAGTTGACACATGGATTTTTTTGACTAACTTTGTGAAAAATATATCACTATGAAGATTGGTCAATACAACGAGTTACGCATTAACCGCACCGTCGACTTCGGTGCCTACCTGATAGATGAAGACACCCATGAGGTGTTGCTGCCCAAGCGCTACCTCACCCCCGACATGAAGGTGGGCGACATGGTGCGCGTGTTTGTATATAACGACAGCGAGAACCGCCCCGTTGCAACCACCGAGGTGCCTAAAGCCGTGGTGGGTGACTTTGCCCTCATGCGCGTCAAGGCAGTGAATAAGGTGGGGGCCTTCCTGGACTGGGGTCTGACGGCCAAGGACCTGCTGGTACCCTTCAGCGAGCAGCGGGTGGACATGCAGGCCGGCCGCAGTTACATCGTGCGCGTCTATCTTGACGAAGCCAGCCACCGTATCGTCGCCAGCGCCAAACTGGCCAGGTTCCTCAACCACACCGAGCCCGACTACTACCACCGCGAGCGCGTCGAGGTGCTGGTGGTGCAGCGCAGCGACCTGGGGTACCGTGTCATCGTCAACAATGCCCACTGGGGCCAGATTTACCAGAACGAGACCTATCAGGACGTGAACATCGGTGACCGGCTGACGGCCTTTGTCAAACAGGTGCGCCCCGACGGCAAGGTGGACGTCACGCTGGCTAAAATCGAGAAGATGCGCGTTGATGACCTCGCCGACCGCATCATGGACTACCTCGATACCCATGGCGGTGAAATGACACTCACCGACAAGAGTTCGCCCGACGACATCATGACCACCTTCCAGTGCAGCAAGAAGGACTTCAAGAAGGCCTTGGGTCTGCTCTACAAGCAACAGAAGGTCACCCTGGGCGACACCGTCAATTTAACAGTCAATAGTTAGGAGTTAAATATTGTGTGATGAGATACAGGTTTTTGTGGATTGTGGTTTTGCTCTTGAGCCTTGATGCGTTGGCCGACAACAGCAGGGCACCTGAAGCAGTTGGGCCGGTGCCGACACCGCAACAGGTGGCGTGGCAGCAGTTGGAGACCTATGCGTTTATCCACTTCGGGCTCAACACGTTCAACGACATGGAATGGGGCTATGGCGACACGCCTGCCAGCACTTTCAACCCCACGCGACTGGACTGCGAGCAGTGGGTGCAGACGCTGGTCAAGGGCGGCATGAAAGGGGTGATCCTGACGTGCAAGCACCATGACGGGTTCTGCCTGTGGCATACGCGCTACACTGACTATAATGTGGCCAACTCGCCCTTCAAGCGCGATGTGGTGCGCGAACTGTCGGATGCATGCAAGAAGTATGGAATCAAGTTCGGCGTATACCTCTCGCCTTGGGACAGACACCAGGCCAGTTACGGCACACAGGAGTATGTCGAGTACTACTACAACCAGTTGGAGGAACTGATGACGCAATATGGCGACGTGTTTGAGGTGTGGTTTGATGGGGCCAACGGCGGTGACGGCTGGTATGGCGGAGCCAACGAGAAGCGCGAGATCGACCGCCGCACCTACTACAACTACCCCAAGGCTTGGGGCATCGTGAACCGCTTACAACCCAATGCCGTCATCTTCTCGGACGGCGGGCCCGGCTGCCGCTGGGTGGGCAACGAGAAGGGCTATGCCAACGCCACCAACTGGGCCTTTGTTCGTGGCAAGGAGGTCTATCCCGGTTATCCGCGATATGAGGAGTTGCAGTCAGGACACGACGATGGCGACCTGTGGTGCGCGAGCGAGTGTGACACGAGCATCCGCCCGGGATGGTTCTACCACGAGAACGAGGACGACAAAGTCAAAACCGTCGATGAACTGACCGACCTGTATTACCGCAGTGTGGGCCACAACGGCACGCTGCTGCTCAACTTCCCCGTGAACCGTGAGGGCCTCATCCACCCCACCGACTCGGCAAGAATCGTCGAGTGGCATGAGCGCATCATGAGCGAGTTGGGCAACAACCTGCTGGCAAAGGCCAAATTCACTGCCAGTGACACCCGCAGCAAGGACTTTGCCGCTGCCAACATGGGTGACGGAAACTGGGACACCTATTGGGCGGCCAGCGACGGCGTGACGACGGGCGAAATCGTCATCAAGACCAAGAAGGACGTGACACTCGACTGCATCATGCTGCAGGAGTATATCCCGCTGGGGCAACGTGTCAAGGAGTTCGTTATCGAGTACAAGACATGCTGTGGCCACTGGGTGCCCGTGATTACCGACGAGGAAACGACAACCATCGGCTATAAGCGCATTGTGCGTTTTGCCCCGAAAACGGCCAGCGAGTGGCGAATCCGCATCACCGACAGCCGCGCCTGCCCGTGCATCAACAATATAGAAGGACATTTTTTAGATAATAGATAATAGATATTAGATAATAGTATGGAAAAGGTGAGTGAACGTGTGGTGAGAATTGCTGAGGAAATTGTCAAGCGCACTCGTTGTGAGCATTACAGGTTGGTGCTCAATGAGGAACGGACGGCTGGGGTGACTGACAGTAAAATCGGCGGTCGCGCTTACTGGCCTGCGGGAAAGGAGTATCCCACTGATATCCAGGGCAAACCCATGCTCATGGTCATGCAGGTGAACTGCGCCCAGGCGGGGCTGAAGACCCCATTGCCCGAGCATGGCATGCTGCAGTGGTTCATCAGCGTTAATCCCGAATGGATGTACGGCTGCCACGGCAACTACGATGAGAACGGCTCGGGATTCCGCATCGTCTTTCATGAGATAATTGAGGGAGAAACCTCACTTGCCGGCGCGCCCACCCACGACAGCGTTGACGAGATGCTCACCCCCGTAAAGCGCGAAGTGGCCATTGATGTCGTGGTGGAGGAAACCGCTATGGGCGTGAGTGACGGCTGTTTTAATGGATTGTTCAGGGAAGTTTTCAAGGAGATTACCGGGGCTGAACCTAATGGCCAAGCATGGTATCAGGAACTGGACAACAGTGAATGCCTATACATGGAGCGCAACATGGGCATGAAGCGCCCATCCCACCAGATGCTGGGATACCCCAAATACAGCCAGGACGAGGCACGTCGCGACATCGAGTTGCACGACACATTGCTGTTCCAACTTGACTCACAATTCTCAATCATCGACCGCAAAGAACTCGTCATGTGGGGCGACATGGGCAGCGGCTTCATATTCATCAATCACAACGACCTCGAGGCGCGCGACTTCTCACGCCCCTACTACTGCTGGGACTGCGGTTGAACAACCGTCAGAAAGAGTAATCCAGGATTTGGGGGTTGAAGTGGATGGAGCGGTTGTCAAAGAGGTGGTCCATCGCGCCGTCGGCCACCAGTTGACGGGTGTTGCCAGTGATAACCTGGCGGTCAGTAGTGATGAGCCATAACTCGTCGGCAAGCATCAGCGACTGTGAGATGTCGTGACTGGAGAGCAGCACCGCCTTGCCACGGTCATGAGCCAGTGTCTGCAACAAGCGCATGGTCTCGATGCGGCTCGCCACATCGAGGAAGGCAGTGGGTTCGTCGAGGATGATGATGGGAGTCTGCTGTGCCAGGGCCTTGGCAATCATCGCCTTTTGCCGCTCGCCATCGCTCAGCGAGGCGACATACTCGCCCGCCTTACCGATAATGCCCGAGTCCACCATCGCCTGACGGACAATCGCGCGGTCCTCGTCGTCGAGGCGGCCCAGGAAACCCGTGTGTGGCTGGCGGCCCAGGCCGACGAGTTCGGTCACGGTGAGGGCTCCTGCCTGGATGCGCTCGGTCGAGACCAGTCCGATGAGTCGGGAACGGTCTTTCTGGCTCATTTCCAGCAAATTCCTGCCGTTCACCTCGATAGTGCCAGCCAATGGCCGCTCGTCGCAGGTGAGGGCGCGTAAAAGCGTGGATTTTCCGGCACCGTTCTGTCCCAACAGGGCTACCAGTTTACCTTTTTCAAGCGACAGGTTCAAGTCCTTGAGCAGTGTCACCTCGTTCTTGCCGTTGCGGTAACCCACCGCGAGGTCATGGGTGATGAATATGGCGTTCTCGTTCATAATCAATTGAAGTATTGGATGCGACGTCGGTTAAGGATGATGTACAGGATGATGGGCACACCGATGATGGGCGTGATGGCATTGATGGGAATGATGCCGTGCGGGCTAGACACACTCGCCAGCGCACACAGCAGGGCAATATCGGCCCCCGCCAGGATGGTGGCGGGCACCAGCCGCGCGTGGTTACTCGTTCCCAGCGACATGCGTGCGATGTGGGGCACCACCAGGCCGATGAAGCCGATGGGGCCGCAGAAGGCCGTCACCACCGCCGTGAGCACGCCCGTGATGAGCAGCAGGATGTTGCGTGTTCTCGACACATTGATGCCCAGGTTGCGGGCATAGCGCGATCCCAACAGCAAGGCATTCAGCGGCTTGACCATGAGTGCTGCACCGATGAGTGCCAGGATGATGATACCCGCATAGACAGGCATCTGCGCCACACTCACGCCCGAGAAATTGCCGAATCCCCACGAGACGTAGTTGTGAACCCCTTCCTCGGTAGCCACCGAGTTGAGGAGTTGCACCACGCTTGAGGTGAGGTAACTCACCAGGATACCGATGATGAGCAGCATCGTGTTGCTGCGCACAATCGCCGAGAAAGCAATCAGCACCACAAGCACCACTCCGGCACCCATCAAAGCGCCCAACAGGATGGCCATGTAACTGCCCACACTCTCGCCAAAGAGGCCTCCCAGTGAGCCACCCAACGCCAGAATGACGATGGCGACACCCAGGCCCGCGCCCGAGGACACGCCCAGGATTGACGGGCCAGCAAGCGGGTTGTTGAACGTCGTCTGCAACAACAGACCCGAAATTGAGAGTGCCGCTCCCGCCAGTGCCGCTGTGGCAATCATGGGGATGCGCGACTGCATGATGATGATGTCCCACGCCTTGTTGCCACTGCCCTTGCCCGCCAGGATGTCAACGATTTTGCCAGCTGGGATGTCCACCGAGCCGAAGACCAGACATGCCAGTGCCAGCAGCACCAGCACAACCGTCAAGGCAACGATAGTGACGGCAAAACGGCGATATGTCATGGGAGTGTCAGTCAATGTGATGATACATCTGGTTTTGGTAATCGGGGAACAGTTCGGGATGAAGTATAGCAGCGAATTCCCGCAGCAACACCTCGGGGTGGAACGGGATGCGGTCAAAGAAGCGGGTCTTGTCGGTATCGCAGACATAGACATGCTTGTTCTTGAAGGCCGCCATCTCCTTATTCAGGTCGTAGGCCCCTTGCAGGTCCTTAAGCGAATTGATGTTAGTCCACTTGATGAACCAGTAGTCCACATCCTGGGCCACGGCAAGCACCTGGTTGAAATCCAGCGCCAGCGAGCCAGTGTTTTCGTCATCGGCCCACGGATAAGTGCCACCCGCGTCCTTGAGAATGCGCGCCATGTAACTCTGTCCGCCAGGCACATTCCAGATGCCGTTGATGACCATCTCGGTCACGACAGTGGGATGGGTCTTGGCATCGGCCGCCTTCTGTTTCATTTCGTTATAGGCAGTGACCACAGCGTTGAAGAGGCTGTCGGCCTCGGCACGCCTACCCAGCAGTTCACCATAGAATTTCACCCACTCGGCACGTCCCAGCGGGTCATACTCCAAGTAATCGGCACACTCGATGATGGGAATGTCCATCTTGGCGATCTGGCCATAACTGGCATCCTGATAGGGCGACAGCAGGATGGCGTCGGGCTGCATGTCGATGACCCGCTCCACGGTGGGATTCATTGAGTTGCCGCAATCGGCAATCGCGCCAGTATTGATGCCTTCCACCAGTGTGGAATCGATAAAATACTGCTTGTCCACCACGCCCTTGACGGCCTCGAGTGCGCCCAATTCACTCATCAGGCTCGTGTGGACCGACGAATAGACCAGCGCGCGATTGATGGGCGTGCGCACCACCGTGCCCTCGGGCAGATTGTCGGGCAGGTCCCTGTCGCGGGGCACCAGCACATAACGGTGCAGCACCCCACCCTTCCACGGGTCGCCCACGGTGACCACAGTGTAACCTTCGGCACGTTGCATCGACAGCAACTTGGCACTGGTGATGATTGAATCCTGAACATTCAGGACCTCGCCGCTTTTGCCGCTCCTGAAACAGGAAGAAAGCAGCAACGCAGCCGAAATTATCAACACCAAGTTAAACAACCTATTCATATTCAATCATTTATTGCATACCATTATCATCAACCAGATCCACGATATTGGGCCGCATGATGTCGGCAGTGGCCCGGTCAATGAATTTGTAGAAATAATCCTCGATGATGTCGGGTTTCTTGTAATCCTTCATACCCTCATACCGCATCAGCAGGTCATGATAGTCACCGAGCAACTGGCTCATCACCTCGTGATCGACCTTGAGCACCTGGTGCTGCATGAAGTCGATGAAATAGTGACTGACCCCGTTCTTGCTGCTGCCGTCGAAGTTGACTTCATCATCAAAGATGTAATCATTAATTGAAACCGACCAATCGTTGGTAACGACATAGTTAATAAAGGCCACCTTTTCATTAAAGAAGACAGGAACAAATCCATTGATTTTTTTAACGTCACCCTTAAAGTAGCGTTTCAGGTAATTGGAGTTCATGAGCCAGATGCTGTCACCCAATGAAAGGGCGATGTGCCTGGTGTAAATCGCCTCGTTGATGTCATCATCACCAGTGTCGATATACAGTTCAAAGGGGGAGACTGTCTCGATCACAGGATCGATAATCACGGCGACAGGGGACTGGCTGAGCATCTGCTCCCAGGTGTTGTAGAAGAAGACGGTATCCTGTGCGACAGCACGTCCGGCAGATGCCATTGCCGCCAGGATAACCAACAACAGGATATGTCTCAAGCCATTATTCATCAATCAATCGATCGATATTGTGCCGCAAGACCACCATCAGTCCACCAAATCAAGGATCTTGGGCCGCATGACATCGTCGGTCGCGCGGTCGATGAACTTGAAGAAGTAGTCCTCGATGATGTACGGTTTCTTGTAGTCCTTCATGCCCTCGTAGCGCATCTGCAAGTCATGGTAGTCCTCGAGCAGTTCGCTCAGCACCGAGGGGGTGACCCGACGCACCTTGCGGTTCTTGAAGTCGATATAGTAATAATCGGCATCCATATTGGCGATGTCCTCTTCGGCTCGGCCGAAAAGGATGTCCTTGACCGATGGATTGCTGTTAAAGACCGCATAGGCGACCTTCTCGTTGAAGAAGAAGGGTATAAAGGCATCCAGTTTCCTGGCATCTTCACCAAACTCGCGCTGCAAGTACTCGCTGTTGATGAGCCAGATGCTGTCGCCCAGTGTGGCAGCAATATGCGTATCCCAGATAATCTGGTTATAGTTCTCGTTCAGACTCTCGATGATCACCTCATAGGGGGTGATGGGGTCGATCCACGGATCCACAATCATTGCCACGGGATCCTGTGCCATAATCTGCTCCCATGTGTTGTAGAAATAGACAGTGTCGTGAGGCTCTTCGGTGGCAACGGCTTGCAACGAAACCATTGCGACGACCCCCAGCATCATATTACGAATCCAGTTCTTCATCTTTTAATATTTGAGTTTAGAATGTTTTGAGCAATTGATAGAGTTTGCGTGTGGGCAGACCCATCACATTATAAAAGTCGCCGTTAATGCCCGAGATGCCGATGTTGCCGATCCATTCCTGGATGCCATAGGCCCCGGCCTTGTCCAACGGGCGATAGTGGCAGATGTAGTAATCAATCTCCTCGTCGCTGAGTTCGGCGAAGTGAACGATGCTGGTGTCGGCAAACGACTCGGAGCGCTCCTGCGTAGTGACGCACACGCCACTGATGACCCGGTGGGCACGGCCCGAGAGGGCGCGCAGCATGCGATGGGCATCGGCCTCGCCAACGGGTTTTCCCAGCACAGCCTCGTCAAGGACGACAACGGTGTCGGCGGTAATGAGCAGTTCATTCTCCTTAAGCGGATGGCCTTCGGCCTTGATGCGTGACAGGTAAACGGGGATGTCCTCCACGGGCAATGATGCAGGATAGGTCTCGTCG
>ERZ842401.1857-NODE-1857-length-29095-cov-20.572004_pt1 | contig 29095 bp, 19 predicted proteins | sample MGYA00521270_ERZ842401 | MGnify/ENA primary metagenome ERZ842401 (study PRJEB31892, sample SAMEA3878208) | bioreactor metagenome | biome: Moose rumen | place: Sweden | collected 2011-10 | study: EMG produced TPA metagenomics assembly of the PRJEB12797 data set... | reverse complement strand
CTCTTTCCCTACACGACGCTCTTCCGATCTGGGGTTGGGTGTTGACGTTCTCGTTGACGTTGACGTTGTCGTTGACGTTGTCCTTTGACCTTTGTCCGTTTTCCGTCGAGCAGACGGAGTTCAACGCCAGCGTTGATAACAGTATCAGCAAAAATGATTTCATATATTCTAAAAACTTTAAAAACATCTCAAGCCTCAAATCTTCTTGCAGAAGCAGCGGTGGCGGCGGTGCTGACGTGACTCTAAGTACTGCCAGTGGCTCTGCACGCCAGTGTTGGTCTCCATCTGCTGCATGGCCTCGGCCCACTTGAACCCGTAACGCTGGAACTGCTGAATGAGGTCATTGAAAATGAGCGCATTGGCACCCTTGGCACGGTAGTCGGGCAGCACGCCGATGAGCAGCAGATCGACGGTGTCGGTCTTATGCCACTTCAGGGCCCGCAGCACTCTCCACCAGGTGAAGGGCCACAGGCTGCCGTTATGGCTCTTCTGCATGGCCCGTGCAAACGAGGGGAAGGTAATGCCGAAGCCCACCATGCGGTCATTGTCGTTGGCATCGACCACGGCAGTGACCAGGTTCAGGTCGGCCTTCTTGATGTAGGCATCAACCAACTGGTCTATCTGGTGCTCGCTGAGGTGCGAATAGCCGTATAGGTCCTTATAGGTTTCGTTAATCATGCGGAACACCTCACGGCCGTAGCCCTCGTCAACCAGTTCGTGGCGGGTGAACTTATGCACGCGGAGGTTGTAGCGCTTCTCTATCATCTGGGAGAGCTTGGCAAACTTGTCGGGCACCACGTCGGGCACCCTAACATGGTACTCCATGTAGTCGTTGTCCTTCTGCCAACCGCCCATCTGCTCCATGTGGCAGGGGTAATAGGGGTAGTTGTAGTTGATGTAACAGGTAGCCATCTCCTCGAAGCCTTCCACGAGCATGCCCTCGCGGTCCATGTCGGTGAAGCCCAGGGGACCGGCCATCTCGTTCATGCCCTTTGACTTGCCCCACTGCTCAACAGCATCGAGCAGGGCACGCGACACGTCAGGGTCGTCGATGAAGTCGAACCAGCCGAAGCGCACCAGCCTGCGGTTCCAGCGCTCGTTGGCACGGTTGTTGATGATGGCTGCTACGCGACCTACGGCCTTCCCCTCACGATAAGCCATAAAATACTGAGCCTCACAACACTCGAACGAGGAATTCTTCAAGGGGCTCAGCGTGTTGTATTCATCAAAAAAGAGGAAAGGGACAGCATACTTACTGCCTCGGTAAAGGTCATAATAAAAACGTATAAACTGTTTAAGTCCTTTTTTATCAGAGACCTTTTTGATTTCAATCTGATTCATTACTTATAGTTTTCTTGGTGCAAAGTTAATCAGAATAGATGAAACAACAAAAAAAAACGCACATTTTTTAAAGGTTTGTGCAAAAGTTCCACAGCTGCCGATAGAACGGGTGACGGGTGAGCGTCTTGGGGTCGCCCAGAATGATGAGCTTCATGCGGGCCCTCGTCATGGCCACGTTCATGCGGCGCAGGTCACGCAGGAAGCCTATCTGACCAGTGTCGTTAGAACGGACCATGGAGATGACGATGACGTCACGTTCCTGTCCCTGAAAGCCATCAACGGTATTGACGGAAATCTGACGGCGGAAGGGCTTGAAGTACTCACGCTTCATAAGCAGCCGACGCAGCAGCTGCACCTGTGCACGATAGGGCGAGATGATGCCTACGTCGATGCGCTCGTCGAGCAGCCGTTGCTTGCCGATGCGCTCAAAATACTGCTGCAGCACGTCGAGCGTAAGAAGTGCTTCGGTCTTGTTGACAAAGGAGAGACCATCGGAAGCCTCCCCACAGCCCCCTCCAACCTCCCCCGACTGGGGGAGGCTACCAAAGCGCTTGAAGCCTCCCCCAGTCGGGGGAGGTTGGAGGGGGCTCCACTCTATCGCCTTGTCCAGATCAAGAATACTGCGGAACTTCACCTCGGGGGCCGACTCCACTTGTCCGTCATAGAAATAGTTACTGGAGAAACGCATGATGTCTTCGTTCATGCGGTACTGTATCCTCAGCAGCGTCACGGCCTCGGGGTGCGTCTCCACTAACCGCTCCATGAGCGTGCGGCCCAGTCCAGCCTTCAGCGCGGCAATGCTCTTCACCGTTGGCGGCAGCTGACAATGGTCGCCAGCCAGAATGACACGCCCCACGCGGCGCATGGGAATCCAGCAGGCGGCCTCCAATGCCTGGGCAGCCTCATCGATAAACAGCGTGCCAAACTTCATGCCCTCTAACAGGCGGTGGGCCGAGCCCACCAGCGTACAGGCAATGACGCGCGCCTCGCCAAACAGCTCACCATTGATACGTATCTCCAGTTCGGTGGCGCGGCTCTTCAGACTCTCTAACTTCTGGTGGAATTTCTCGTCGCCACGCCGACGGTGGCTGCGCAGTTCGCGAATGGCCTTACGGATGCTCCACAACTGCGGATAGTCAGGATGTGCCTCGAAGCGCCGTTCGTAGGTAAAGCTGAGCATCTTGTCGTTGACGCGGGTTGGATTTCCCAGGCGCAGCACGTTGATGCCTCGGTCAACAAGTTTCTCTGAAATCCAGTCAACAGCCATGTTACTCTGGGCACAGACCAGCACCTGAGGCTCACGCATCAGCGTTTCGCGGATGGCCTCCACGAGCGTAGTGGTCTTGCCCGTGCCGGGAGGACCGTGCACCACCGCCACATCCTTGGCACGCAGCACCTCGTTGACGGCCCGCTCCTGCGTAACATTCAAGTAAGGGAAGCGCATGTCTTCAAACGTCAGCGTCTGCACCCTCTGGCGGGAATAGAACAGGTCACGCAGATAAGCCAGACGCCCCTTGGCCCGTAGCACGCGGTCAAGGGCATCGAACATGCAACGGTAGCTGGTCTCGTCGAACGACAGCTGCACGCCCAACGCCCCCTCCTGCCGCTGCAGGTCGAGCAGCCGTCCGCTGTCAGGCAGGATGATGACCATGCGGTCACCATCTACATAACTGACGGTGGCGGTGAAGGAGAAGTAGTGGAGGGTGGAGCGTTGAGCGTTGCCCATCCCAAAAAACACCACGGGCCGCCCGAACTCGAAGTTATGGTCAATGTCGGTGTCCTCATCGCGGAACACCTCAATGGCCAACTGGTTCATGGAGTTATAATAGGAACGCCCCAGGCGCAGCGGGAACCATGCCTCGCCACGCCTAACCTTCTGCTCAATGCCAGCATCCTCAGTCTGACGGCGGTAGGCTTCTTTCTCTACGTTATACTCTAACTGCAACAGTAACCGCTGCTGGGTCAGAGCCTGTATCGCATCCATCAATTATGCACTGTCTTTCTTATCCAGTCAAACAATTCGTCGAGCGCATAGTCACCACTATGGGGGCGGTTCCAGGCTAACAAGAAGTTAACGTCCTTGCCCGCGTTCTGTAACTTGACGGCAAAGGCCGTAGGCACGGCAAACGACGTGTCGCGGTCGCGTGCCCCATGACGGATGTACCAGTGAGGTGCCACGCTGGTCTTCTTGTCGCCAATGAAACTCATGGGGTTCATCAGTCTGACCATTTCCCTTACCTGCTCATCGACCTCCGTACCATTACGGGAAGCGGAAAAGGCGGTGAAGTTGACACTTGACCCTGTAGCATCGCCAAACTCCTCGTTCTCACCCGAGGCCCTTCCACCGGCAACACCCAGTGCGTCGAAGGCTGGCGGGGTTTTCAGCGGCTGCGTGGTGACCACGTAGTTAAGATAAGTCTCCATGTCTAAGTTGACGATGTACTCACCCTGTTGCTTCTTCATGGGCATGCGGGGCGGAGCAGGCGAACCGGTATAGAAGGTGCCGCCCGGGGTGTCGCGGTTAAACAGCTGGGAAGCTGCCTGCAGGCGCTCTTCCTTCGTCATGGTTCTGGGAGCGGGCCCTACCCCGCCGTTAATGGGCGGTGCGAAACCAGCCGTCTCGCTGAAGGTAAAGCCGATGCTGTCGGGTATCTCTGCCCCGGCGTTCTTGGCTATCTGGGCACTGCGTATAATCTGCCACTTGATGTAGCTGCGGAAGTTGTCGGCCGTCAGCGGCGTGCCGTCGGCAGGATTCCTAAGGTTCAGACTGTTCAGGTAGTCGGGGTACAGGCGGGCGAGTTCATTGCTGACGATGGCCTGTTCCTCGGTCAGCGGACGTGTCAGGTTATTGGTGCAGTTATACATCCACTCATAAGCCATGTCGGCATGTTCCAGGTCGATGATGGGGCAATAGCAGACACTGGCAAACACGTCGTCGCGCTTGTCGGCAGCACCCATAGCCTGCAGCAGCGGCTCGTAAGCCGGGTTGTTACCCGTGGCACCCAAAAGGCTCGACATGGCTCCTCCGGCACTCGTGCCGTCGGTGATGATGCGCTCAGCCGAGCCAAGCATCTTCTTGTCGAACAGCCGCAGGTAGCGCACGGCAGCCTTCAGGTCGAGCAGTGCGGCAGGGGCACGCCCAGTGTAGATGGTGGTCCCGTCCTGTTCTACGGTAGAGTTTCGTCCGCGTGCCCCCGGTATAGCCACCACATAGCCCTCCAGCAGGGCGCGCCCTGTTGCATCGGTAGCCTGCGGCTCGGCAGCGGCGGCAGCCATGTAGCCTCCCACGTACGTACGTAATAGAATAGGTGTCTTCTGGGTGGCACCCTTCGGCACATAGACATTCATATACTGATAAGTCGAGTCTTCCACGTTGGCCACGTAGTACAGCTGTTCATAGGCCATGAACTCCACGGTCTGCCCGTTGGGCATGACGAGAGTGCGCTGCTCTCCTTGTCGCTCGTTGAACGTTAATTGGGGATTTTTACCAGCTTGCATGCTCACGGCAAGCATAACGGTCAGTGTTGCAATGATATATTTCTTCATAAGTCATGTTTTTTACGCTGTGCAAAATTACAACAATTCCACGTAAGTAGCAAGGAATTGAAAATTTTTATATAATTTTTTCATATAAAATGATACGTTGTATTGGAATTATTTGTATCTTTGCACTCGATTTCGGTTTACCAAATTGGAAAACTTTTTGAAACCGAAAAATAAAAAAGTTGTCCAAAACGGAAAACTTTGCAACACAAAGAGAAAGTAAGAAACAACTATAAATATTTACGTAACATAATGGAAATCAAGAATTTTACCATTACCAAACGCGACGGTTCGAAAGACCGTTTTTCGTTAGACAAGATTATGAACGCGATTGTCAAAGCGTTCGAAAGTGTAAACGTCCCAGCTGACTTGGGCACCGTTTCGAAGATTCTGAGCCACCTCGACATGCACGACGACATCAAGGTGGAGGACATTCAGAATCAGGTGGAGGAAGCACTGATGCGCGAGGGCTACTACCAGGTGGCCAAGTCGTTCATGCTCTACCGTCAGGCCCATAGTGAGGACCGTGAAACGCTGGCCAAGCTGCAGTTCCTTTCCGACTATGTGGAGTCTGTCAACGCTGCCACGGGTTCGAAGTACGATGCCAACGCCAACGTGGAGCACAAGAACATTGCCACGCTCATTGGCGAGCTGCCCAAGTCAAGCTTCATCCGCCTGAACCGCCGTCTGCTCACCGACCGAATCAAGAAGATGTACGGCAAGCAGCTGTCCGACGAGTACATTGACAAGCTGACACACCACTTTATATATAAGAACGACGAGACCTCGCTGGCCAACTACTGCGCCAGCATCACCATGTACCCCTGGCTCATCGGCGGCACAACCAGCATCGGCGGCAACTCGACGGCTCCGACTAACCTGAAGTCGTACTGCGGCGGATTCATTAACATGGTGTTCATGGTCAGCTCCATGCTGAGCGGTGCCTGTGCCACACCAGAGTTCCTCATGTACATGAACTACTTTATCGGCAAGGAATTCGGACTGGACTACTGGAAACGTGCCGACGAAGTGGTTGACCTCAGTCTGAAGCACCGCACGCTCGACAAGGTCATTACCGATTATTTTGAGCAGATTGTCTATTCCCTCAACCAACCAACTGGTGCACGTAACTACCAGGCAGTGTTCTGGAACGTGGCCTACTACGACCGCTATTACTTCGAAAGTATTTTTGGCGACTTCTACTTCCCCGACGGTTCGAAACCCGACTGGGACGGACTCTCTTGGCTGCAGAAGCGCTTCATGAAGTGGTTTAATCAGGAGCGCACGAAGACCCTGCTGACCTTCCCCGTGGAGACCATGGCTCTGCTCGTCGATGAGAACGGTGAGTGCAAGGACAAGGAATGGGGCGACTTCACAGCAGAGATGTACTCTGAGGGGCACTCGTTCTTTACCTACATGAGCGACAATGCCGACTCTCTCAGTTCTTGCTGCCGTCTGCGCAACGAGATTACGGACAACGGCTTCAGCTACACCCTCGGAGCCGGCGGCGTCAGCACTGGTTCAAAGAGCGTGCTCACCATCAACCTGAACCGCTGCATCCAGTATGCCGTCAACCACAAGATGGACTACCTGGAGTATCTTGGCGGTGTCATCGACCTCTGCCACAAGGTGCAGCTGGCCTACAACGAGAACCTCAAGGAGCTACAGTCACACGGCATGCTGCCGCTGTTCGATGCCGGCTACATCAACATCGGACGCCAGTACCTGACCATCGGCATCAACGGACTCGTAGAGGCCGCCGAATTCATGGGACTGAAGATTACGCCCAACGACGACTACCTGCACTTCGTTCAGGGCATCCTCGGACTCATTGAGAAGTACAACAAGAAGTACCGTACCAAGGATGTCATGTTCAACTGCGAGATGATTCCTGCCGAGAACGTGGGTGTGAAGCACGCCAAGTGGGACCGTGAGGACGGCTACTTCGTGCCCCGCGACTGCTACAACAGCTACTTCTATGTGGTAGAGGACGACTCGCTGACCATCATCGACAAGTTCAAGCTGCACGGCGCACCTTACATTGAGCACCTGACTGGAGGCTCTGCCCTGCACATGAATCTGGACGAGCACCTGTCGAAGGAGCAATACGCACACCTGCTGAAGGTGGCTGCAAAGGAAGGCTGCAACTACTTCACCTTCAACATTCCCAACACCGTGTGTAACGAGTGCGGAACCATCGACAAGCGTTACCTCAAGGAGTGTCCCAAATGCCACTCGAAGAACATTGACTACATGACCCGCATCATTGGTTATCTGAAGCGCGTCAGCAACTTCTCTGAGCCACGTCAACAGGAGGCAGCACGACGGTACTACGCTCATGCTCAAGTACGCTAATACTGACATTGTATTCCAGGAAATTCCCGACGAAGTGACACTGGCAATTAATATTTCTAATTGCCCGTGCCACTGTCCTGGATGCCACAGCCAATACCTTTGGGAAGACATCGGACTGCCGCTCGACACCGATGCCATCGATGCTTTTATTCAGAAGTACGGCACCGACATCACCTGCCTGGCCTTCATGGGCGGAGATGCAGACCCCAAAGGCGTTAACCTGTTGGCACAGTATATCCATGAGGAACACCCACAGTTCAAGGTGGCCTGGTACAGCGGGCGGCTACGCATACCCTCAACGGTGTGCAAGACCGATTTCGACTACATCAAGATTGGCCCGTTCATCCGCCATCTCGGTCCGCTCAACAAGCCCACCACCAACCAACGCTTCTACCGTCTCACCGACGAAGGTACCTTTGAAGACATTACCTCCCGCTTTTGGAAGAAAAGGTAAAGAAATTTCTGAACGTTCAATCTTAAAGCGAAGAGGCGGCCAATGGGGTCGCCTCTTCATTTTAAATTACTTTATCAATACTTTCTTTCCGTTGTGAATATACAGTCCCTTGGCTGGTGCCTCTATGCGTTGGCCGTCGAGGGTGTACCAGATGTTGTTAGCGTTAGGGTTAGCGTTAGGGTTAACGTTGACAATCGCCGTTGTCTGTTCATCAAACTCCAGCTTGACGGCACTGGTAATATCGCCCGCAGTAAGACCGTTGAGCAACTTGAAGTAGGCGCGGAAGGAGCCTATAGTCATGTCGGCATTGGGGTAGTAGAGCGTATTCCCTGCACCGAGGAAGAGTACCGTCTTGTCGTTGGCCTTGAGGCTGACCGGCGCGAAGCCTCCAAGGAAATTAACGGAGGCTGTCTCAACGGCCTGCGCCTCGCTGCTGCCAACGGTGACGCCGCTGAATGTGGGGCTGTCGACGTTCCCGTCCCCGTTATTCTGCCACTTCACTAAACAGGGCCTGCCTGCCGTGATGGCGGTGGCGGACTGGAAGTTGAGCGTCAGCGTGCCTTCGCTGAATGATGACGATGAGAGCTCACGGATGTCAGCACCCTTCAGCGGGCTGCCGTCAGCATTGAGCTGCGCTGCGGTAAGGCTAAATGGCAGGCACAGCGTGTTCCACGTGTTGTCACGATAGAGCGTGCGTCCGTTAAGTGTCAGGCTGTAGCTGATGTGTGTGTCCGCCAGTTCTGTCTTGCTGGTCTTTAAGAACGTGTCGCGCTGCTTGAGCAAACTTAGGAAGAGGGTGTTAGCCTTGGCATCCTGCGGCATGAGCATACCGTAGGCATCAGTCAGCGTGGTGGCTGTGTAGTAGCAGTCGTTCACCGTTCCATCGGTTTTTTGGCCTATGATGGCGTAGGCTTTCATGTCGGTGCCGGTGCTGACGCTTTGACCTAAGTAAAGACAGTTTTCAACTGTTCCAGCATTTAAAAGGCCTACTATGCCACCGGAATACGACAAGTGGGCCACTACCTCAGCCTGACTGCTGCAATTGCGGAGCACGGGGGTGCCGCTGTTTGTATGGACTATCAGTCCGCCAGCGTAGTATTTGCTTGCCTCGACCTTTACTCCGTCCAACACGTGGCAGTTCTCAATGACCGATGTGCCTTCGAGGCTGACGGCAATGGGTGCTGCGTTGGTGCCCTTGATGCTGCTGCTGCCCAGGATGACGTTACTGACGGAAGCAGCGTCAGTCATGTTACCAAACAGGGCGACACCGTTCTCGTAATCGGTATCGATGTTCAGACCGCTGATGAAATAGCCGTCGCCGTCGTAATGGCCGGTGAAGTTGAATATGGGTGTAAAGTTGTTCTTCTGCGTCTGGTCGAACTTGATGTTGTCAGCCTGACGGAAATACTTGCCCTTCAGTGCCTCGGCACCGTTGCTGGAGTAGGCCTCCTGCAGCTCTATGAGCTGAGCGATGGTCTTTATTAAATAAGGTGTGTCCTCGGCACCTGTGCCGTCCCAGGAGTAAGTGATTTTCTGGGTAAACGTCTCGCTGCCGAAGCGCAGCGTCAGCGAGCGTACGGTACGGCTGCCGTCGGCTTCCTCCGCACATGAAGCATAGAAGAAGGTGCTGTAGCCGCTGACGGCACTGGCTGTGGGCAGAAAACCGCTGTTGTCAAACAGGAGATAGTCGCTGGCTTCGTCACTGCCTAATGGTTCGAAGGTACCGATGAACTCGGCATATTGGTCGTCGATGATGCCTGCGCCGTAGTCGTCAACAGTGACATCTGTGAATGTGGGATTCTCTACCGGCGTGCCGTTAGTGGCGAAACGGTAGAAGTAAGGCTCTCCTGACTGAATGCTGGTGGCCTGCTCGAAGTCCAGTATGGCGGTATGATCATTGAGCTCTGACTTGGAGAACTTATAGAGTGTAGCCCCATCAAGCGGAGTATTCTTCAGGTCGCTGTAGAAGGGCAGGCAGATGGGGGTGCAGTTTGCCGTCCTTCTTGATAGTCAGGTTGTTGATGGTGACATTGACCATGAGACCTTCATAGTTTTCCAATAGTGCTTCTTGATCTTCGGTAGTGCCAGATGCATCGAGCGTGATGGTGCGCGGCTTGTAGAGGGTGACCCTCTGCCAGTCTTCAAACTGGTAGGTGAGGCCCGTGGCTTTCTGGTAAGTGGCCGTAGCCATGTAGTGTGCTTCGCCCAGCTCGCCTTCCTCCTTTGGTTCGTAACGGGCGCGTTCGTCCTCAGTGGCCGTACCTTGCAGCGTCTTTGTCTCACCCGTAATGGCATTGCTGATGGTGACGGTGGCCGCCGTGTAGTCGTCGTTCCATGTCCATACGTCGGTGTAGTCGTAACGGTAGCGGGCGTAATAGGCCATGTCGGTAGTCGGTTTGACGGTGGTGCCGTCGCTCACCAGCAAGCCGCTCACATCCAGGTCGTCGCTCTTCTCGTTGTCGAGCATTTCAATGCTGGCTGGTGCTGTCGTGGCGGGCAGCCAGCCCATGAAGGTGACGCCGCTGACTGCCGGGGGTGTGGGCAACAGCAGGCTGAGCTCCTTGATGACCATGTATTCTTCGGGCGTGTAGGTCTTGCCGTCAACCGTGGTGTAGAGGGTAACCCGCCAGTAGGGGGAGCTGGCTCCTGCCTTCTTGCCGCAGGGGCAGTCCTTGTCAGCCGACGTGGTGTGTTGTTCCTCGTCGGTATAGTTGCAATAGCTGCAATGGCGCACGTGGCTGTTCTCGTCCTTGTAGCTGTAGGTGAAGCCGCCATGGGTGCAGGCGTAAATCTGAATGTGTGTCTGTTCATGACTGCTGACGGTGGCTGAACGCTGGTCAGCAGTAACGAGGTAGTTGGAAACGGACTCGGAATAAGGATCGTCAGAATAGTAACTGTCAACGACACGCGCCACACACATATGGTCGCCCAGTTCCAGCTTGCCGTCGTCTAACAGATGACCACCCCTGATGGAACCGGCACCAATGGGGGCCGACTTGAAATTGTAGCCGTGGCGAGTACGCACGTCGAGTAAGCCACCCTTGATGATGACCTGGCCGCCCTCTCCCTGCCAGCCGCCGCCGATGCCGGGGCCTGCGGGGTAATTCTGTTCACCCTGCCGCCATATCTTCACCTCGCCGCCGGTCATCTCCAGCAGTCCACCGGGCTTGCTGTTAGAACCGCCTATGGCTGCCGACGAATAGCTGCTGAAAGCATATACCGAGCCGCCGTGGACATAGACTTTTCCGGCCTTACTGAACTGGCCGCCGCCAATGCCGGCACCTGAGGAGATGCAGTAGTTGAGGTCATTCTCTCTTGGGGTTTTGCTGTACCCGCCGTAAGCCCAGACCTGGCCTCCCCAGACGGTGACCACGCCGCCCTCGGGAGTAAAGTTGGAGGCGATGACCATTCCGTTGTTGAGTATATCGTCAGCCACGCTACCGGAACCGATTCCGGCGCCCTGGATGGGACTTCTGGCTGTCACCTTGCCGCCATAGATGGTGATGGGGCCATCCTGGCTACCCTTCAGTCCGCCGCCAATGCCGGCGGCACGGTCGGCACCCTGCACATCCACTTCGCCACCGTAGATGACGACCTCGCAGTTCTCGGCAATCTTTCCTTTCAGACCGCCACCGATGCCTGCGCCACACTCAAAATTCACGAAATGTCTGGCCTTGATGTAGCCTCCGTGAATGTAGAGTGAACCCATGTCGTGGTCTTTGGGACTGCCAATGGCGGCATCCAGCTTGTACTTATCATTGTAAATATCAATCGTTCCACAGGTGTTGCCTTTCGACTGGGCGTAGATGTGCAGCTTGCCATTGCTGGAGGCATCTATCTTCAGCTGCTTGGCCGACATGGTGCAGCCGTCGGTCAGGATGAGGTGGGCATCGCCGATGACGTTGAACACCTGGCGTGAGACGTTGCCCCTCACCACGAACCAGCCATTGCCCAGACCCTGCCAGTCGTCAGGCTTCTGTCCTGTAATTTCAAAACAGTTGTTGGCCGTCTTGGTCTCTTCATGCAGCCCTTTCTTCTGGGCATCCCATGAATACTCTATGTAGCTGACCTGGGCCTGGGCCGACAGCAGCGTGAAGGCACTGGCCAGGAAGCAAAGGAACGATTTGTAAATGGTTATTTTCTTCATGTGTCAGGAGGGTTAGAAGGGGTTGTTGTCGCTCACCTGGACGGTATAGCCGTTACGCAGCTTGATGTCAGGACTGTCGCAGCGCCAATAGATGGTGAACTTCTTGATGCCGTAGTTGCGTGCCATAAGCTCGATGATGTCCTTGGAACTGTTGAAGACGCGTATGCCGTTTTGAATGATGGCCGTGGCCTTCAGCACGCTGTTCTCCTCGTTTTCGCAAATGGAGAACACGTCGCTATAGACATCGCTGAAAGAGGTTCTGAAATAGTTTTCCAGCTTGACATGATTGGGGGCATTGCGCTCACCCATCCATTCATCGACCACCAGGAACATGCGCCACTTCTGCAGGAAGCGGTAGGGCTGCATCAGCTTGTGGGTGTAGGTATCCTCGGGGGTCATGGTGTGTTCTATCTTCGAGGTGCCGTCGTTGTTACAGCCCAGCAGTACACCCGTTACGGGGGTAGAGGTCACCACAAGGGTATAGTCTTTAGCAGGGTTTTCTACCGACCAGCATACGTCGTTCACCAGATAGGCATCGTTTACCAGAATTTCCGGAACAATGTCGTGGGTCAGTTTACGGGCACTGCCCTTTGCGCCTGGCATCTTGCCCGTGTAGTTCCAACGTACCTTGCTGCCTGTAGAGTTCTTGACCACGTCCAGATCCTTAATGCTCTTTGAGTTTGTCATAGAGAACGAGTTGCCAGAGGTCTTTCCCGTAGAATAGCTGGATGTCACGGTGGCTGTGAGGGTTAGTCCCACTCCGTCCAAGCCACCGGTAACGCCTGCGGTGACACCAGCCGACACGCCTACCGTCTCAGTGGTTGAGCTCGACGAGGTGGTATTGACGGCCTGTGTCGTCACCTGGTTGGCCGTCTCGGGTGTGGCCGCCTCGCAGTTGATGATACCCTCGCCCATCAGGTCCATGGTCGTCTCGTACTGCGACAGGAAGTTGCCATAGAAGAGGTCGTATTTGCCGAAGCTTTTGGTTATGCTCCATCCGTCCTCAGCAGCACCCCTGAGCAGAAAGAGGTCAGCCTGGCCTATCTTGCCCATGCTCAGTACCACATTCTGACGGACATAGTAATAGTCACGGTTGGTGTTCATGTTGTGAACGCCCCATGAGCGCAGAATGATGTGGCAGCGTTTTTCCTGGTGCACCACTTCATTGCCACGGTGTCGTTAATCCACTGGGCAGCACCGTCGGCCATCAGTCCGTAGTGGTAATCCGTAGGCTCCCATTTTCTGACGTTGACAGTATGCCGTTCTTCCATGATGTTTCCTTCAGCATCAGTAGCATAGCATTCTGTTGTGGCATCGTAGTGGAGCGGCTCTTGGTAGTAATAGTCGGTGAGTCCGAAGATAATCAGCTCGGCGCATGGGTCGTTCGCATCGGCAGCACGGGTAAATTGGGACAGGTTAGCCTTGCGCACCTGCATACGTCCGAACAGCGAGGCCTGAATAGATGCCTGACGCTGAGCGGGGGTCAGGATGAAGACATCATCAATGGCGTCAGTCACATATTTGGAAATACTCTTATTAATCTTGTTGAAGAAGACGTCTAACTGGTCCTCGGTGGGTGTCTCAATGGCAATGTAGCCGTCGCCTATCAAGATGCATGCCATCTTGTCGGCCACCTCGTCAGACACAGTGTTGATGTCGCTGCCTTTCAGCAACACCATCTGCGTGTCGTTGGCGATGTTGGCCGTCACTCGGGTCAGACGTTTCGTAAGAGCTGCCCCTGTTGACTTGTCAGTAAACTGGCTGAGCGACGCTGCCTACAGGTCGGCAGTCACGCGGATGCTCATCTAGTCGGTAGTAGGCTCCGTCCAGTTAACGTTCGGGTTAGGGTTAACGTTATCGTTGACGTTGTCGTTGTCGTTGCTGCACGACGTTACATAAATCCCATTGCTACGATACAAGTAAGCAATAGTGTCTTGCCAATTTTAATCTTTTTCATTGTTATTGTATTTGTTTGTTGTGGTTTCGTTAGGGTTAGCGTTAACGTTCCTGTTGTGAAGGCTGTCAAAGCGATGCAAGAAATAGTTGAAGGCTTCCAGACCGATGAGAACCAGGGCCGTAGAGACGATGGCCAGAATGTACATGCCGCCACCGCAGGCCATGCCGATGGCAGCTGTAACCCATACGCCGGCTGCCGTGGTCAGGCCGCGAACGGCATTCTTCTGGAAGATAATAGTGCCGGCACCAATGAATCCGATGCCTGTTACCACTTGGGCGGCAATACGCGACACGTCTAATCGTACGGGAGCATTGAAGTCGCCAACGAGGACTCCTTCGAAGCCGTAGGCAGAGATAATCATAAACAAAGCGGAGCCCAAAGCCACGAGGAAGTGGGTTCTGAATCCGGCTGCCTTGTCGCGGTACTCACGTTCCAGGCCGATGGCGCCGCCAAGCAGCGACGCAACGAAAATGCGTATGATAAAATCTAATTCCATATTCATTCTTTACTCCTTATTCCTTTTTTCTTTCAAGGCCTGTTGCAGGTCTTCACCCTGCTTCAGCCGTTCAACAAACTCGTCAATCCTTTTCAGTTCACGCGGAATGCGGATGCTCTGCGGACAGTGGGGCTCACATTGGCCACATTGTATGCAATGGCTGGCCTGCCGCATGGGTGACACGGCGCGGTCGAGTCCAATGAGGTACTGGCGGCGCAGCCTACGGTAGGCGGGATCGCCGGAGTCGGTTGGCAGCGTGCCTTCGTTCTTACATTTATTATAATGTATGAAGATATTGGGAATGTCGATGCCGTAGGGGCAGGGCATGCAGTACTTACAGTCGTTGCAGGGAATATTCTCCAGTCCAAAAATCTTACGTGCTATTTCGTCGTCCAGGTATTTCTGCTCTTCATCCGTGAGAGGCTTTAGCGGACTGTAAGAGAGCAGGTTGTCCTTCAGGTGCTCCATGTAGGTCATGCCGCTGAGTACGGTGAGCACGCCCTCGGGTGTTCCGGCATAACGGAAGGCCCACGAGGCCACGCTGCGCTCTGGGTCGCGCTGTTTCAGCTCCTTGACCAGATACTGTGGCAGGTTGGCCAGTCGGCCACCCAGTAGCGGTTCCATGACGACGGCTGGTATGCCCAGTTTCTGCAATTCAGCATACAGGTAGCTGGCGTCCACGTTACGGTCGCTAATTTCGGCGGCAAAGTCCCAGTCCAGGTAGTTCAACTCTATCTGTACGAAGTCCCAGTGGTATTGGTCGTTCATGGCCAGCACCTTGTCGAACACATCCTTCCTGCCGTGGAACGAGAATCCGAGGTTACGTATGCGTCCCGCCTCGCGCTCCTTCAGCAGGAAGTCCATCATGCCGTTATCGATGTAGCGCCTGTTGAATTCTTCCATGCTGCCGCCAATGGCGTGGAGCAGGTAGTAGTCGATGTAGTCCACCTGCAGCTCCTTCATGGAGTTCCTGTACATAGCCAGACTGGCTCCATACGACTGTGACTCTGGGCTGAAGTTCGACAGTTTGGTGGCTACGAAGTACTCGCTGCGCTTATGCCGGTGCAGGGCGATGCCCGTGTGGCGCTCTGAGAGTCCCTTGCAGTAGGCAGGGCTGGTGTCAAAGTAGTTGAGTCCATGCTCTATGGCGTAATCCACCTCCTTGTTGACCATGTCCTGGTCATATTCGTCAGGGTTGTCAGTCTTGCTGGGCAGTCGCATCATGCCGTAGCCTAAGAGTGACACCTTGTCCTTGGTGATGGGGTTGGTGCGGTAAGTCATCTTGCCTATGGGTGGCTCCACCTGCTGCCGATACTCCTCGACGGCTTCTTCGGCCTGCTTGTTCTTACAGCCAGCCACTGTCAGGGCCGTAACGGCACTTCCTGCTCCGAAGAGTTTCAGGAAGGTGCGACGACTTATTATTTTCGATTTACTCATCTTGATTTGATTTGAGATTTGAGAATTGAGATTTAAAGATTTGACCTTTGACCTTAGACCTTTGACCTTTGACCTTAGACCTTTATCAGATATTCCTGTGTACATCGTGTCCTTCCACCATGATGGCAGTCTGGCCATCCTTGCCCGGACAGAGGTGTTCGCAGGCACCACAACCTATGCAGGCATTCTCATTGACGGCAGGCACCAGGGGCGAGTCGCCGTCGTCAGGGTCTAAGGGCACCATCTCGATAGCACCTGTGGGACAATGGCGGGCACAGTTGCCACACATCACGCCGTCGTTGACAGCTACGCAGTTCTGCTTGATCCACACGGCATGGCCAATCTGAATGCTGCTCTTCTCGATGGGCGTGACGGGACGGATGGCTCCGGCAGGGCACACCTCAGAGCAGCGGGTACACTCCGGACGGCAGTAGCCACGCTCGTACGACATGGTGGGCTGCATCATCGTCAGCAGACTGGTTGAGGGGCGAAGCACGTCATTAGGACACTCCGAAATGCAGAGCTGGCAGCCCGTACAATGTGAAGCCATGTTCTGTGCCGAGAGGGACCCCGGTGGAGTCAGCGGTGTCTGACGCTCAGGTATGACACGTTCGGCTATGGCTGCCAAGCCGCCATCTACCTTTTTCTTCTGCTGAGCCAGAGCGGCTGTTGAAACCAGAGCCGCACCAATCAGGAAAGAGCGGCGCCCCGAGTCAGGCTTATAGGGCTCATTGGGCTTATCGGCCTTATAGGGCTTATAGGACAAAGCCCCAAACTTACAACTCTCCAGACAGTCGCCACAGACGACGCATCGGCTGTAATCCACCGTGTGGTTCTTGTAGTCAATGCAGGCGGCCTTGCAGTTCTTGGAGCAGAGCGAGCAGTTGCGGCACTTGTCGGCATCGAAGCGGACCTTCATCCACGAAAAGCGGGAAAAGAAACTCAGCACAGTTCCTACGGGGCAGATGGTGTTACACCACGTACGACCGTTGCGCCACGCCAACACCAAGAGAATGCCCAACGTTACAACCGCTATGATGAGCGACGGTAGTGAGCGCAGCCACAGGTCTTGATGATAGAACAAGTAGCTGTCGTTACTTTCGGCAATGCCAGCCAGCAGGTTGTTACCGGCTATGTAGATGGGTTGCAAAAGGTTAGTAGCTATGCGCCCGAAGGCGGAGTAAGGAGCCAGCAGCTGTACTACGATGCCAATGCCTGCCAGCAGCGAAAGACACAGCCCTGCCCCGAACACAGCCAGCATGGTGTAGCGCAGCCATGTAAGCGCCTTCGAATAGGTGTAGCGGTTCTTCTTCTGCCGTTTGCCTACCCACCCGATGATGTCCTGCAGAATGCCAAGCGGACAAACCACCGAGCAGTACATGCGGCCGAAGACCAGCGTGAGCACCGCCAGCAGGATAACGACCACCAGGTTCAATGCCAGTACCGCCTCTAAGAACTGCAGCTTCGGCATCCAGCTTACCCAGTGGTGAGCCGTGCCCGTAAAGTCGAGAAACAGCCACGTGATGCCAATCAACATCAGGGCCGCCAAGATGATTCTTATTTTCCGTAACATAATCAATTATCTATTGCCAATTGTCAGTTACACGTCGTTCAACGATGCCGGAAAGCCTCCATGATGGCTGTGGGGCGTCCGTCCTTGAAAGCCCCTAACGGGTAGTGGTGCTCCTGCTCGGGAGCCCAGTAGAACACGCCCAGGCAGCGGCCGTCCATCTCCTGGCACGCACTTATCAGCTTTTCCATGAACCGTCTGCCCTCTTCAGGACGGGCCGCCTCGTAACCCGTTTCCACCACCATGACGGGCGTGCCGAACTTCTTCACCAGTCGTTTCATGTTCTTCAGCGCGTGCTTCAGCGTGCCGGCATCATTCTTCTCTGCCTTCTCGCGCTGGTCCCAGTAGGGATATACGCTCATGCCGATGATGTCCCACTTCGCCCCATTGGCCTTCAGCCCGTCGAAGATGAAGTCGTAGCGCTTCGCGTCGCGAGCCTGGTCCAGGTGTATGATGACCTGTGCCTCGGGAAAGACCTGTTTCACGGCCTCATAGCCAGCCTGTGTCAGTCCGGCATATTGCGCCATGTTCTCTTGTGCCCGTCCCATGGGCCAGAGGAACCCGTTGGTGGTCTCGTTGCCCACCTGCACCCATCGCACGTTGATGCCGTTGGTCTTCAGCAGCAGCAGCGTGGAGCGGGTATGCTCAGCCAGCGCCTGTCGCATCTCGTCGTAGCTCAATTCTTTCCATGCGGCGGGAATGTTCTGCTGGCCGGGGTCTGCCCACCAGTCGCTATAGTGGAAGTCAATCATCACCTCCATACCCAGCGCCTTGGCGCGGCTGGCCATGAGCAGCACGTCGTCAGGGCGGCAGAATCCGTCCTTAGGGTTCACCCACGCGCGCAGCCTGACGGCATTGAGTCCCAGCTCCTTCATGAGCTGCGTGTTTTCGCGCGGTTCTCCACTGCTGTTGTAGAGTTGCCCTCCGTGTGCCTCTAATGCCGTCGTTCCGCTGATGTCGGCTCCGAGCCAGAAAGCACCCTGGGCCAGAGCCCCGCCACAAGCCACGACCAGCAGGCACAGCAGGATGTTCAGTCGTTTCGTCATCATCTTTTATAATAAACTGTTTGCAAAGATACAAAAAAAGTATTAAAAGCCAAATAAATTTTGGTGTTTTCCTAAATAATCCGTAATTTTGTGCAACCAAACGGTACTAACTTAAAGAAATGAAAACACTACATTCACTTAAAAGTGAGGCAGAACGCCCTTCGTTATTCACTTACCCGTTCTGCTATGAGCCTCACCCTCTGTGTGTTGAGGCATCCAAGAAAGTACGCCGTTATGTCATGTCACATAACGAGTTATTCAGCGATGCACAAAACGGAAAGATGTTTGGTGTCCTTGTGGTGACCAGTGCCGACAGTCAGGAACTCTTCTTCCTTGCTGCCTATTCGGGTTTGCTGGCTGGCAGGAACGACTGGTCGTGGTTTGTGCCGCCCGTGTTCGACGCGCAGCAGCCTGACGGACACTTCAAACAGACCGAACGGCAGCTGACCGCCATGAACACGGTGCTCGAAACGCTCGATTCCGACAGCCGACTGGCCATTGACCTGAAGGAACACCGAAGGCAGACCTCCGAGGAGTTGCAACGCTGGCTGTTCCAACAGTACAACATGCTGAACGCTTTGGGGCAGCAACGTAACCTGATTGACATTTGGCACGACTACCACAGCGTGAAGGTCCGCAGCCGTTTTCCCTACCCGCCAGGCGGCGCGGGCGACTGCTGTGCCCCCAAGCTGCTGCAGTATGCTTACCAGCAGCACCTCACCCCCGTCTGCATGGCCGAGTTCTGGATGGGCAAGTCGCCCACCGGTGAGGTTCGTCACGACGGACAGTTCTACCCGGCCTGCCGCGGCAAGTGCCTGCCCATACTGACGTGGATGCTCAAGGGGCTGCAGGTGGAGCCGAACCCCCATGAGTCAGACCCGCTGATGTTCCCCATAGGCCAGCCGGAGATAAAGCTCGACATTATTTACGAAGACCAGTGGCTCATGGTCATCAACAAGCCCACGGGGCTGCTCAGCGTGCCCGGGCGCGAGTCACGCCTCAGCGTCTGGTCGGTCATTCGCCAGCACTATGCCGACAGCGACGAGTGGGCCCTGGCTCACCGTCTCGACATGGGCACCAGCGGCCTGCTCATAGTGGCCAAGACGCGTGAGGCCTATTCGCTGCTGCAGTCGCAGTTTGCCCAGCGTGCCATTCACAAGTCTTACGTGGCGCTCCTCGAGGGTACCGTCGGTTGTGCCGAGGGCACCATCCAGCTGCCCCTGCGGGCTGACCCGCTCGACCGCCCGCGGCAGATTGTTGACTACGAGACAGGCAAGCCAGCCACCACCGACTATAAAGTGCTCTCTGTTTCCGACGGCATCACGCGCATAGAGCTGATGCCACATACGGGACGTACGCACCAGCTGCGCGTTCATTGTGCCCACCCCGACGGTCTGGGCGTGCCCATCCTGGGTGACGACCTCTACGGCCACGGCGGCCGTGAGCGGCTCTACCTCCATGCCCATCGCATCACCTTCTGCCACCCCGTCACCCGCGAGCAGATTACGCTGAGGGCAGAAGTGCCGTTTTGACATTAAACATCAATATTAAACATAAAAACATTAAATGAAAAAACTATTTCTTGCCGCTCTGATTGCCATGCCGCTTTTTGCTATGGCCAGACAAGTGGTCATTGAGACCCGCAGCCTCTCGCTCGTCATAGAGGCCAACGAGGGCCACCAGCCCCAGTATGTTTACTTCGGACAGAAGCTCAGTGCCGCCGAGCTGTCGGCTCTGCCCATGCCCGTCAATGGCCGCTTCGATGCCTATCCTCCTTACGGCATGTGGCCCCAGTCGGCTGCTGCCGTGTCGTTGCGCCATGCTGACGGAAACATGTCAACACAGCTCTACCTGACCGATGTTCGTCAGCAGGGCAGTCTTACCGTCCTGACCCTCAAGGACCCGCAGTACCCCACTACCGTTACCCTTAACTACCTGACGCGGGCTGACGCCGATATGATTGAGACGTGGACCGAGATTACCAACGGCGAGAAACAGACCGTCACGCTCACCCAGTTCGCGTCGGGCGTGCTGCCCATCCGGCGCGGCGACGTCTGGCTCAGCCACCTCTACGGCTCATGGGCCAACGAGGGGCGTGTGGAGCAGGAACCCCTGACACAGGGCGTGAAGATGATTGTCAACCGCGACGGTGCCCGCAACTCGCATACCGACCATGCTGAGGTGATGTTCTCGCTCGACGGCCGTCCGCAGGAGCTCTCGGGCGACGTCATTGGTGCTGCCCTCTGCTACTGGGGCAACTACAAGCTGAAGGTGGTGACCGACGATACGGAGTATCACTACTTCTTTGCAGGCATCGACGAGGAGAACTCAGAGTACCACCTGAAGAAGGGCGAGACCTTCCAGACGCCCCACCTCGCCCTGACCTTCTCCAAGCAGGGCCTGTCGGGCGTGTCGCGCAACTTCCACCGCTGGGGCCGCAAGTACATGCTGGCCAACGGCAGCACCGAACGGAAGATTCTGCTCAACTCGTGGGAGGGTGTCTATTTCGACATCAACCAGCAGGGCATGGACCAGATGATGGCCGACATTGCCTCCATGGGCGGCGAGCTCTTCGTCATGGACGACGGCTGGTTTGGCGACAAGTACCCGCGTAGCGTCGATAACTCGTCGTTAGGCGACTGGGTGGTTGACCGCCGCAAGCTGCCCGAAGGCATTGAGGGACTGCTGCGTGACGCCAAGAAACACGGCATTAAGTTCGGCATCTGGATAGAGCCTGAAATGGCCAACACCACCAGCGAGCTCTACGAGGCACACCCCGACTGGATTCTGAAAGCCCCGAAGCGCGACGCCGCACTGGGACGCGGCGGCACGCAGGTGGTGCTCGACCTCAGCAACCCCAAGGTGCAGGACTTCGTGTTCGGCATCGTCGATAACCTCATGACCAAGTACCCCGAGATAGACTACATCAAGTGGGATGCCAACGCCCCCGTCATGAACCACGGCTCGCAGTATCTGCCCATGGCCGACCAGAGCCACCTCTACATAGCCTATCATCGCGGTCTGGAGAAGGTGTGCCAGCGCGTACGTGCCAAGTACCCCACGCTCACCATTCAGGCCTGCGCCTCGGGCGGCGGACGAGCCAACTGGGGACTGCTGCCCTACTTCGACGAGTTCTGGGTCAGCGACAATACCGACGCCCTGCAGCGCATCTTCATGCAGTGGGGCACCAGCTACTTCTTCCCCCCCATTGCCATGGCCAGCCACATCTCGGCAACACCCAACCATACCGTCTTCCGTACCACGTCGCTGAAGTTCCGCATCGACGTGGCCATGTCGGGACGCCTGGGGCTGGAGATACAGCCGAAGAACATGACCGACGACGAGAAGGCGCTCTGCCGCCAGGCCATCAGCGAGTACAAGCAGGTGCGCCCCGTCGTGCAGTTTGGCGACATCTACCGACTGCTCTCACCCTACGACGGCAAGGGTGTGGCCTCGCTCATGTACGTGTCGGAGCCGAAGGACAAGGCCGTCTTCTACTGGTGGAAGTACGAGCAGTACCAGAACGAGCACCTGCCTCGCGTAAAAATGGCAGGTCTCGACCCGCAGCGCCAGTACCGTGTGCATGAGCTGAACCGCATCGACGTGGAGCCCCTGCCGTTCGAGGGCAAGACGTTCAGCGGAGCCTTCCTCATGAACCACGGCCTGGAGATTCCCTACACCCATAACGTTGACTGGGGCAAGAAGAACAACTGGTCAAGTCGCGTGCTGCTTTTAGAAGCGCAATAACAATCATAACCAATTTAAACTACTTTGCCATGAGATAACAGCGTTCCGCTGTGTATTGTGCAAAAATACCTGGCAGGAGTTTTTTTCCTGCCAGGTATTTTTATTCTTCGTTATTCTCCGGGTAGTACTCTGGGGCATTTATTCCTCCCCCGGAAATCTCCAGTAGTGCAGCCTGCTGTTGCAGCTGTATGACCTTCATGATGGGCTGTTTATATTCTTTCATTTCTGTAATGACTATTCTGTGAATCTTGACTGATAGGCTTTCTTCTCAATACTCGAGGATGACAAATAGCAACGGAAGGCGGGTATCCAAGCATTGCTGGTAGCTGTGAAATAGTCCCAGCGGTAGTCGGTCGATGCCAGGGCAAACGCATTATCGTCCGCTGCATCGGCAGCGTTCAGATAGTCGAAGTTGCTAACCCATAGTCCTATCTCTGTGCCCTCGCCGCGTCGCCACTGGGCTAACGAGCTATAGACCTTGGTGGACTTGGGCTTGGTGGCTTTGATAACTAACTGACGGCCTCCGAGTGCGATGCTGCCCTTGAGCACGCGCACCAGATAGGGCACACCGGACTCAAGCGTGGTGATGTCGAGCTTGGCGAAGACGAACTGTCCGCTGGCCACAGCGGCCAAGGTGTAGATCTCCGCCTGTCCGGCATTGACAGCCTGCGCGAGGTCGAGGTCGTAGGGCAGGCATACCGTAAACGGTGTGGCGACATAGTTGCCGTCGTCGTCTATCTTGGCCGTCAGCGTGCGACTATACCTCACGTTCACCGTCTGGCCTTCATAGCGTTTCAGCAAAGTGCTGTTGCTGCCCTTCTCGTTGAGCGAGATCCAATTGGCGCCCTCCGGCCAAGTGAAGTAGCCCGTTTCCGGATTGGCCATGCTGCAGTCCACCTTCTCATAGTTGTATGCGACCGCCCCTTTCAGTTTACTGCATGTTCTGAACATTTCCTTTGAATTGCTGATGTTCCAGCTCTGGTCGCAATAGATGGTCTGCAGCCTGATGCAATTGCTAAACATATGGTTCGCGTCGGTCACATTGCTCATGTCGAAGTTACTGACATCGAGGGTTTCCAGACTTTCGCACCCATGGAACATCCAGGCTGTGGAGGTGACCTTGCTGGTGTTCAGGTTTTCAAGACCCTCAAAGGTTTCTATAGAAGCGAGCATTAAGAACCAATTTGCACAGCACGTGGGACGTGCGTCGGCAAAGCTCTTGTCGAATACCACACGGGTGATCTTGCCTTGGACGTAATCATACCACGACGGCCTGGAACTGGATTTTGTGTTGAGAACTTCATCATCCGCCCATACCTTGGTGATGGTCTGACCGTCCCACATATCACCCGTTTTTATTTCAAGAACATTGACAAAGTAGAGCGTATTGTTGCCTTCGCACCACAGGGCCTGTGCATGGAGACTGGGAGGTATGACGGTTGCATCCACCACATATGGTTGATTCGTCTGGACATCCATTTCGTCACAACTCCAACTGATGGAGTACTTCCTGATGCCCAACTCCCGGGCATAGTTCTGCAGTTTCTCGTAGTTCTTATTGAACTTTTCCTTGGAGTATGTGATGATATAATTAATCATGTCCATGCTCTCTATCGACTTATCAGCCACTTTGAACACACTGCAGTACAGATCGGGGAACCCTTCCTTGATGGCCGCCACCAGTTGGCTCCTGGCTCCCGGAACACTCTCGTTCTCCCACTCCTCGATTTTGACGTCCATGCGCCAGGTCTGCGTGGCACGACTGGGCTGTAGCAATGTATGACTGTAGTTGTTCGTTTCCGACGTGAATTCATACCTGTGGGGACGATCCCCTGCCGAACCTAATATTTTTGAATACAACAGCGCAGCGGTCTGCGGCATAGAGGAAATTTCGACGGTATATTGGTCAACCGGATTAGCTACCGACCAGCAAATCTCGTTGCTCATGTCGCAGTCTTTGATGAGGATGTCTGCTGGATTATCATGTTCATAATAAAACCAGTCACTTGTTGTTCGTACGTGGAACTGTGGCAGGGAACCCTTATACGTCCATGTCACCTTGTTGCCGTCGGTACTCTTCGCGACACCCCATTCATTGCTATAGTAAGTCGATTCCAATGCAAACGAGGTTCCTTCGGTATAGCCCCACGACTCGTTCATTCCGAGATTCAGCCCAACACCGATACCCGAGCCGGAACTTATACCATAGTTATAGCCAAACGAATAACCCACTGTATTTGTCGTTGACGACGACGATCCTGTTTCGACAGACAAGGTCGTAGAGTTGTTGTCGGTGGTGGGAAGGGCAGCCTCCAGCTGGACAGTGCCCCCATTGCCGATAAGATTCATCGAAGTCATATACCCCGAGAGGAACGAGCCGACCCAGCGGTTGTAATCACCGTAGTTCGTTGCATGCCACCAAGTAATTGGCTTGTCATCGTCATCCATCAACCACGTATCCTTTTTCAATGAGATTCTGACTCCCTGTGTCAGATAGTAGTAGTCCTTATTGGTTTGCATGTTATGTACGCCCCAGCTACGGACAGTCATCTTTAAGCGGTCACAATAACGCTTTAAAGTGCCATTATAATCTCTAGTGAAGACGTGCGCGTAATAGGTAAACGACTCGCTGGCTCCCATGATGTCGTTAATGGCAGTGTTGCCGTCAGCGCGACGGGGAGCTGCCAAGGGCTTTTGACCCTGTGGCTTCAACCCATCATTGAGCCATTGGGCGGCAGCATCGGCCAGCTGACCGCTGACGTAGGGCGTGCGGTCGACTGTAGCGGTTACGGGCTGTTCATCCGTCATGTTCCCCTCGCCGTCCTCCGAGTGGAAGGTAATCGCCGGGTTGGCCCCTAAGGGCTGCTGAAGGAAGTAGTCCGTGGTGCCCAGAATCAGCATCTCGCCCAACAAGTCCTCCGTATCAGCCTCACCGCCACGCGTAGTTACATTGTTCTGAGCATTGCCTACGCGCTCTAAGTTCTCCATGCGGACCTTTAAGCGCTCTACAGCCCGCGACTGGCGGACGGCTGCGGCGGCTGCGGCGGCGTCAACGCTAAAGTTCTGCTGAAGATCTGCCTCTGAGAGTTCAGTGATGAAGACAAGCAACGACAAGATAAGATTAGCAGCCTGCTGGCGCGTCGGGCGTTCAATAGCGATGTAGGCACCGTTCATATAGCTGCGCGCTATCTCCCTTATCTCGTCAGCCGACAGGGCACTCTCAAAGTCGAAGTTGCTGCCCTTCAGCAGCACGAGGCGAGTATCGGGTTGAATGTCACCTGTCACCATGGGCAGACGCGCTACCAGGGCAGCACCCGTGGAACCCTCGTCAAACGCAGAGGGTACGTAGGCCGACAGGTCGGCAGTCACCTTGACGCTCATCTGGTCGTCAGTAGGCTCTGTTATACTACCTTTATCTACTATATTATCAACTTCTGGGTTTTGAAAGCTGTCGTCATCCGTACATGATGCCAGGCCCAACAGCAACATCACAGGAAACATCAAAAATACAAGCTTCTTCATATTGTTCGTTTTATGTTTCAGTTTTTCTTTTTGTCTATTCATAAAAATACAATTATACGTAGTTGGCCACAAAGATATGTTTTTTTTCTTAAGTACCAAGAATTTCTGCATTTTTTTGCGAGAAGGCTTATGAGAAGAATAATTGTCTTGTCGGATAAGTAAAAGTTACTTCCGAAACGCTCGATGTTGAGTTTTGGGCGCTTTTGAATTGAGTTTTGCACGCTTTTGAGGTGAGTTTTGCATGAAAACTCACCTCAAAAGCGTGCAAAACTCATCTCAAAACCATGCAAAACTCGATACCATGTCAAACAGAACTCAAAACCAAGTGGCGCAGAAACTGATGCCAAGAGCTGTCGATTCCTGATTCAAAGTGAATCACGAGCGCTCGGCTCTGCTACTACCTTTCGGTTTTTATCTCTCTTTTCCTACATCAAACCACAACTTTGCCATCATTTCCTTTATTTGTAAATAAAATAATCTGCATCTTGGTAACTCTCTACTCCTATAACATTGCAACATCAGAAATCTTGCAGCAAAAAGCAACTTATTTAATATTTTTTTAAAACTGAGTCAAAATATTTACAAGCCAATCCATCCAGAAAACAGCCAATTGCCCATGACGAGCTCAATATCGTAGGCCTTGGCTATTCCAAGTTATTTTGCCTTATTTACCATAGCGGAAACCTTCAAGCCATTGCGCTTGCCCTATGGTAGATAGCAATATCAATATGATGAGAGACAAAACTAATACAATCTTGTTTTTCTCCTTGAAATTCAGAGCGGCAAGAAAAATACTTATCATCACAACGATGGGTATGAATAACGAGAATATCGTTTCTCGAAACTCCATTACCCTGATAGGAATGTCTAAAAGGATTCTTCCCATTATGATGGCAATAACGAATGGTGTGCCGTACGTTTTAGGCTCTGCATACTTTTCAAGTATAAAGTAAGTGAGAACAAAGAAGCACATGGCCTCGGCCATAGATGCTGCATAGAGCGAATAGGCGGCTGTCCAGAAAGTTAACAGGAAAAGTAACAGGGACAACAAAAATGAGATTGTGATTTTCTTTTTCATAATCAAATACATTATTAAATACATTCTCCGTTACATTCTTCCGTCAACATGAATCCACATCCACCGAATGATACAATACAATCGGTCTTTTCGCAAGATTCATTATTGCCTATACATGTTGTATATAAAACGTTACCTGCATGACAATAGCAGTCTTTTTTATCATCAATTAATGGTCCTGGATCTGATTTTATTCCTCCATTTTTATCTGTAACTTTATTTCCTGTACCAATTATTGAAAGTGCTGTTGACTTAGTCCAGCCAAATTTCTCAATTCCAGCTTCAATCCAAGAATAGCAGAATAAGTAAAGCTCATCAGACTGCTCATCTGTTAAGTGCTTACCTGAGAAAAAACTCTCATGATTATCTACAAACCGACCTACTAAATTTATATGGTTGAGTTCCTCTGTTGACCAATTTAAATCTTTGAGTTCTTCCAACTTATCATGCCAAAACTTTATGCGTTGCTGTTGTGTGAAGCCTCTATAAGCTGCACGCTTCTTGTTCTCATCAAGTTTAAGCCATTCACTTCTTGTCATTTCTTGAATCGTTGAGAGGTTTTCTGTTGCCCATTCGTTTATAGCTTCATTACAGCTATAAACCACTTCAGCATCTTGTGTACAGCTATTTAACACACAAGAAAGAGCCAATACGAATACGTAAGCAGTTTTTTTCATAATGATAAAATTTTAGTTAATAATTATTCTTCTATTTCTCCCTTTATTCTCACCAACTCTAATGAATTGTCAGCATTAGAATTAATAAATATGGCTTTATTGAAAACACCGAGTTGTTTCTCCGTATTTATTTCTACAAACAGGTTTTTTGACTTTTTTGGAGGTATAACTTTAGGGTATGCTTTTATTGAGACACAACTACATGAAACATCTATCTTTTGAATAACTAAAAGTTTTGACCCCGTATTTATAAGAGTAAACGGGCATAGGATTTTCTTTTGCTTGCTTCTACTAACTTTTCCGAATGAGTATTTGGACGATTCAATTTCTAAATGGCTGGTAGCATTATTTGTGTTATGAGTCAAATCCGCTTTACTCATATTTTTGCATGATATAATAATCATACTACAAACCAATAGCATCATGCTAATAAATGATATGCAAGTTTTGTAATTCATACTCCTTTTTTTTTGCAAAGATACGGGGCTTTTGTCATGTGTCCAAATATTTTCAAGGCAATTTTTCGAGAGCGTCGCACATGCTATTTTGGACTTAAAGCTTTGGAAACAAGAGCGTTTCCCCTTGCTACGGAAGTACGCGGAAGAATGAAAGTGCGACGCTTGCCGTCTTGGTTTCCAGAGCAGATGGCCGCTAAATATCCTGCTTTTTTGTTTTTGATATCCGTAAGCGATAGTTACGGATGGTGCTGGGTTTTACAAACAGAATGGTCTTAATGTCCGCATCATTAAAACCCATTTGTAGAAGAATAAGGTATGTGGTGTGTCTTAATGAAAGATTGTTATAGGGACGGGTAATTGTAGCATACTCCTCAGGAAACAAAAAGGCATAGTAGTCAACAAAACAATGTTCGTTCTCAATAGAAATGTTCTTCATGGTACCACCGCTCGTCACTGCTTCATAAATCTGTTTTCCTATGCCCAGTTTCTCTGAAGTACTATTCTTCATACGCTCAGCATCTTTGTTCAACTGGGTGATTTTGTCCTGATATAGGGAAATAGCCTTTGCTTTGTTCTCCTTTTGCTGTATGAAAAGTAATAGTGATAAACAGATGATAAGGAAAATGATCGCTGACCAATAAATGGGGCTGTGTATGGTAGCCTCTTTGATAGCAGAAGAGTAATCATACGCAGCAGTATGCTGAATGCTGCCATCAGTGGAAAGTAGTTGTGAAATGAGTGAGTTCTTTAAGCTGTCTTTTTCGTTAACAGCATCTTTTGGCTTGTTCATGAGCAAAACAAGTTTTTCAAAGAAATCAATAGCCTGTCTCTTTCCATTGGTGCTTTCTTCCTGTACTATTATTAAACGGAGCCAGTTCTTTGCATCTCCCCACTTTCCTTCCTTTAGACTTATGGCTGCTTTATTATATCGGAAGACCTGCATACATCTGGAGTTATGATACTCAGGAACAAAACCTTTACCAAGAATCGTATCTGGAATGGAGTCAATAATGTGCATGGCAGATTGAGCGTCAGTTTTCATCTGCCGCTCTGCTCTCTTCATCAGCATCATATTCTGGTCACGTCTGCCTGTGCAGGCCGTGAGCACCAGCAGTACGGTAACAAGTATATAGACAAACTTCCTCATATCAAGTGCAAAGGTAGCTAATTCTTCTAAATGCTGCAAGGAAAAGGCAATAGAAATTGCCGTCACTCTGTCTTATTTTAAATAAGGTTGACACCAAAAGTTTGAAAAAGTATGGTGAAA
>ERZ842401.1856-NODE-1856-length-29113-cov-3.493393_pt1 | contig 29113 bp, 45 predicted proteins | sample MGYA00521270_ERZ842401 | MGnify/ENA primary metagenome ERZ842401 (study PRJEB31892, sample SAMEA3878208) | bioreactor metagenome | biome: Moose rumen | place: Sweden | collected 2011-10 | study: EMG produced TPA metagenomics assembly of the PRJEB12797 data set... | reverse complement strand
ATAGGCGACTCCTGTGAAGAACGCTCCGGCAATGCCGGCAGCTGCTAACAATATCGCAATTACTGATCCCATCTTTATCTCCACCCTTCCACTAATTTCTGCAGGGCTGCCTGCATCTTTGAACCGACATCTTCATCGTCCTGGTTCTGCTCAGTGATGAGATCATTGATTCGGTAGTATGTGTCCTGAAGCTGATCTACGAGAATCTTGAACTCCAGCAGGATCTCGTTGCTGTTCTTGGCCAGCTTTCCTTCAAGCTCTGAAACATACCTTTCCAGGCGCTGAACTGTATCGTTCGCCTCGTTCAGTGCATTTTCCACCTCTTTCTGAGCATCGGCGCGTGCTTTTTCTTCGATTTCTGTTCCGGCTTCTTCAAGGCGTTTCTGTATCTCTTCATCCTTCGATGCTTCGAGTTCTTTCAGCTTTGTCTTCTGCTTCTTGAGTTCCTCTTTTGCCTTGTCGAGTTTTATCTGGACTTCGTCGGCGGATGCTTTAGCCTCGTTGAGCTCCCTTGTGAGATCCTCTTTCTGCGCTTGGGCAGCTGCCTGCATCTCTGCGAATTCTTTTTCGCTGACAGTCTCCGACAGTTTTCTCTGCATAGATGCGAGCTCTTTCCGGATATCGTCATTGTTATTGTCGATCATCTCGGCCTTGCGCTCTGCGGCAGCCTTTTCTTCTTTGACTCTCACAAGTTCTGCCCTGAGTTCGCGCACCGTCATGCTCTCCACATCGTTATCTTCTATGACCTCTGCAGCGACCTCTTCGGGTGCGGCCAAAAGCGCCCAAACCCTTGAAATTCCCAAATCCGTAAACGTTTCCGTGTTTGAAAACAGGCTGTTTGTGTCCCTTGCTCTCGGCCAGTTTCATCATTTTCTCCGCCTTGCTTTTTGAGAATTCCAGATGCTCTGCGCACCATGTTTCGAACTGCCCGTGAGGGACTCTGCTCTTTATCTCTATGAGTCTCTCGCCGGCATCTGTCAGCATCTTATAGCTGAGAGCCGCTAGGCTTTCTGCCTGCTTGTACCTAATGTTGATCTCGACAGTCAGTTCTTCGGTGCTTTTGTTCTCGATGTTGATCTCTGTCTGGTATGCAACATCTACTGCATTATTCATGCTGTCTGACATGCTTCTTCCCTCTCTTTCTTAATACCTGCCTTCAGTGATTTGACGAAGGCATCTGTGAACATCTTTACTTCGGCTGTCATGCCGCAGTTCATGAGTCCTCTACACTGTACGAAGGTCCCGTCGGACTTCGTCTCAAGAGTGTAGTATGGCTCTGTCGGATTGCTTACTTCTCTCACAAAGAATATGTAGCACCTGCCGCTTGCGAGTTTTTCGCCGTAGGTCTTTACGCAATGATGCAGCTTCGCGCTTTCCTTGTTGAGATCTTCCTGGCAGATGGCCGGCACTATCATCAGACTGCCTGTTCTGAATTCGTCGGTTCTGCAGTTCTCTGCAATCAGCCTGTCTATAGCCGCATTCGTCTCTACTCTCAGCCTGTTTACAGCTTCATCGTGAGCCTGTTTGAGGTCTGCGGGCCTCAAGGTGCTCTTCTTGTGGATATCCATGCCGAGCTTCTCAGCTGTTCTTATGTAGTCCTTGTAGTCCCGGAGCAGGTTCGGTGAGTATTTACTCTCGTCATATGACTCCTGCGATGCAGCCCAGCGCAGCCATTTATCGAAAGGCATATACTTTTCAACCTCTTCGATATAACTCTCCGGGCACTTGGTGCCGTTGTACGAGATGGCATCTTTCAGCACGAATATCGGTATCCTGTCCTTGTATATCTCAGGCAGCTTTTGAAACGCTTCGAGCTGCGCCATGTTCGGATCATATGGTCTCAACTTACGGATCCATCGCTTCGGAAGCTTGAGGATCTTCTCGAGGCTTTCTGCTCTCCAGTTGATAGCTCTGCATCCGAATCCGTGTATCTTCATCTGCGCTATCGACTCAAAGCCTGCTTTTGCGAGCATCTCTACGCTGTGATACTTCATGCAGGTGGCCAGGAATGGTATGATGTCGTGGCCACGATTCTTTACTAACAGAGGCATATTGATCAGGTGTTTGCAGTCGCTTCTGACGAGCATGTCCATCAAGCCGTCCGTGTATACGAAATCTTCGTATTTTGAGTAGCTGTACCATCCCATACCACGCGGAGGAGCCGGAACAGACATGCTCCTGATATTCTCGTAGTATCTGTCTCCGTACCATCCTTCATACAGCCTCCAGCGTTTCTGCTCGTGTTTGCTGATGATGTATATGTTCGTCAGTGTCCTGTTGAGCGTAGGTCTTCCGAAGTTCTCGAAGGTCGCAACGACGTTATTCAGGAATGCGTATATGGCTCCCTGATGCTCTGCGAACGACAGTACCCGGAAGTATTCGGTGTATCGCTGTCTGCCTCTTCCGGCAGCGAGAAGTATGTTTTCTTGCGCGCAGCATGGACATGTCTCTTTAAGGCCGTGGAGTCTTGAATATTCTTTCGGATAGAGATCCCACTCGTACCCGCAGCGAGTGCAGACAGCCTTGTTTTTCCTGCCATCATAGATGATGTAGCCGTTCCGGATATATTCGTTGTAGCATCGCTCCTCCATCTCCGGATCCGGCGCGGGCACATGTTCAAGCAGCCTAGCCATATCTTTCATGTGCATTATTTCCATGGGCGCACCTCCTAGAACAGATCCAGGACGTTGACTCTGTCGGTATGCTCCGTCTTGCGGGCCTTGCCGCCGAGCTGGTCGAGACCGTAATACTTGTCGACCATCTCATATACTTCTTCAGGCGGAATGAATGCGCAGTTTCCTTTTTTTCTCTTTTTTGCCTCTGCCCAGATATTGTCATATGCCTGCTTGAGGCTCTTGTCTTCTGCCAGTAATTTGGCTGCCACTGCATTCGATGTGCACAGTGATGTCAGGTGCTCCTCGATAGCAAAAGCCATGGGATCATCGATCTTCATGGCTTCGTCTGTAATCTTTGCTATTGCTTTGTCTTTCATTGTGATTCTCCTTTTGTAACGATAAGCATTAATGAGAGGCGCTCCCGGGAGTCGAACCCGGTGTCCGGTCAGATGCAATTGACCTGTGCTGCCGATACACTAAGCGCCATATTGAAGATGCAGGCGGGATTGTATATTTATGAGTGATAACAAGGGCTTCAATGACCCCGCCTGCGGTCTTGCTCATTTCTTCCTGGCTCTGGCCCGGGCAGCCTTGATTGCCCGCAGCCTCGCCTCTTCTCTTTTTCTTTCCCAATAGGCCTGAGATACTTTCCTGTTTTCTTCTTCAAAGCGTTCCCGGTTCCGCTTGATTGCAGCTTCCCTTCTCTCCTCCGGAGTCCTGAATGTGCACTCCCAAAGGCCCGACCATCTGCGATGGTGCTCGCAGTTAAAGCAACATACATCGCAAACTCTTCGTCTGGTCTTCTTGCATATAGGTCCCCAGTTTTTGCAGTCTGCCAGGTTTATTCCGCACATCGAGCAGATGTGATCTTCCACGTTGCCTGCTTCGTTGATTTCCCAGTTTTGTTCCTCATGCATAGATATTCCTCCGGTGGTATCAGGTTGACCCCATCTTTGTCTTCAACCCTTACCCAGTCTCCGCAGTCTTCCGGCTTATACAGCGGGCACATATACGTCCCGCATTCTTCATGCACTCTTGTGCGAACCGCGCATCCGTCTCCGGCTATTGATGCAAAACATTTATCCGTTGCGGTTGTCAGGTCGATACTGTTTTTTGTTCTCATTTCTCCTCCCCGAACCTGACATCGAGGATCCTCATGAGCTCCATCGCTTCTTCCTTGGTGAATGTGGCCGAGCCTCTGTCCATGCGCTCATGGTCGGGATCCCAGCTGCGGATATCCAGCTTCGGTGCCCTGCCTTCCCATGCAATCATGTTGACTTCACGCGTCCAGCCACTCTTGCTGACTGACAGCGTCCCGAGATTCTCGTGGATCTCATAGCTGATTCTTTTTCCTTGTGTCATTTTTCGCCTCCTACATTGCTGCATATGTGAGCAGATAGAGCATGTATCCGCCTACTGCCCAGCTGAGCCAGGCAAGAGCGTCCATGGCAAGCTCTTTGCGCTCTTCTCTCCTCTGCATTTTTCTTTCCTGTCTCTTCCTCTCAATGAGGATCTGTCTGATTTCGTTGTCGCTCATAATGATGTCTCCCGTGCTATACTTCCCGGTGAAGGGAGGTGGTTTGATGTATTGTTATGATGTGCATGAAGTTGCTGATACATTCAGTCTTCAGGCGCGAATAGGTAATCGAGCTAATGACGAGGCAGTTACAGTTGCCGAATATAACGACCTCGTCAAAGAGATTGCGAAAGCCTTTGAGTACATCACTTCGCAGTTCGATTGACGAACAGTGCGGCGTCCGCGCGAGCTCTTGCCAAAGTTGCGAGCGCGGACACTTTTTCTTTATCTATCGTATCTTCCTCCACTTCCTTCTTGACGACCGCGGCTATCGCTATAATCGTTTGATCCAATGCTTCTATTACTGACATTTCATTACCTCCTCTTCATTCAGAACCGCTGCCAGCCTCTCGGCATCGATGCGGCTCTCATACAGGCCGCCTCTTGTCTCGCGGTTTCCGCTGTGATCCACTTCATTGACGTCGCTGAGCCTGTAAACCTGATAGAACGTCTTTTCCGCTATGCGGTTCGAGCTGACCTTCCACTCGCTGTGTCGCTTCTTGTTTTCCTTGCCTATCATGGATTTTCCTCCCTCTTCCTCTCAATGAGGATCTGTCTGATTTGTTCGTCTGTCATGGTTCATCTCCTGTGGTATAATCCTCCCGGAGGAGGTGGCTTTATGAGCAGGAAGAGCCGTTCGGCTATTAACGGGAACGAACTCCTGGCAATCAAGCTCGCGTTAGAGAATCAGATAGATTTGTGTGAAGATTATCTTTCTGATCCTGATACCGACTTTCTTGCAAGACCGAAGCTGCAAGAGACTTTGCGGTATTCGCGCTCTGCTTTGGCAAAGATAGAGTCAGTGAAAGATGAATTCTTCCCTGATTAAACTTTGCCTCCGTTACCCGCTGCAGGAATCTGCGGCGGGTTTTCTTATCTCTCATGGCTTTACCTGCCTTTCCCTCTCTGCCCGGATCTGCTCTGCTCTTGCAAGCACTCTGTCTCTGACTTCCGGCCGCTCGTCCATGTCTTCGAGGAGCGCCCAGATCGTCGCCCTGCAGAGTGCGTCTATCCTGTATTTCGGGATATCGATACTTCCGAACTTCATGCTTCAAACTCCTCTATAATGCTTTCAGGCCTTTTGCTGATAAGTTCGGCTGCATATTCAAGGCCATCCGCGCGGCCTTGCAAGTAGTCTCTTTCAGCATCGTCACCGATTCCAGCTGCTGCCTGCCTGTTTCTATAGGCCGCTCGGTTGAGTACAGCTGTGATATTGATCTTTTCATCCCTGTCCATGTCATGCTCCTTCTTTGACTGCCTGGAGCTTACGAGACGCGATCTCAATGATTTGCTGACACATTTTATTCTGTGTCTCTTCGGAAAGTTCGGTCTTGAGCATGAAGCTGATGCGCTGTTTGGTCACCTTCCTGATAGCGCCAAGCTCTTCCATGGTGACATTTGTCATCCGCAGTGCATCTCGTACTTTCTTGTTGGTTTCCATTTTTAAGCTCCTATCTTTATGATTTTGATTCGCGAGTCCTTGTCGGGACTCTCCCTTGTTTTGCCGGTCGCATATACAGGACCCAGCTTTTCAGTGTAGTAGCGTTCACAGACGCTTCCGTTAAGGAATACGGTATTCCCTTCGCAGACCCCCTTTGTGGTTCTTTTGTCAGGTTTTCCAAGTCTGTTAAGTATGCGTTCACACTTTTTGCACTCACTGCATGTGTGGCGCTCTCCCTGGAGTTCGTGCTGCTCCACGATGTCTTCGGGGATCATTTCAGTGCACTTGACATAAATCAGGAATGAATCGTCATAGCGTTCATAGGTCGTATTGTCCTTGCAGTGCTTCTGCATCTCTTCATTGAAAATGCGGACGGATTCAGCGAGGTCTTCTCCCTGGCATAGAATGCATTGTGTATAAGATGTGTTTTTCATGATTACCTCCCGGAAAATAAAAAATGGCACTGCTCGTTGTAAGCGGTGCCATTATTATGGCTTCTTCCCTTCTTCTGGTCTAAATTATGTCTTTTGTTATGATTTTAGGAATAGTTGTCCGCTTACGGTTCTATATTTAACATTTTGTTGACTGCTTGTCAATGCATTATTATTATTTTGTTAGGAAAAATTTTGATGAAATCTGTGAGGTGGTTTTCCATGAAGATGTTTTCTAAGATAATGGGCTATGCCCTTCTGATATTAGGAGCGCTGGCATTAGTCTTAAATTATGCCGCTGGTGATCCTATAATGGTTTTGAATATAATCGCGGCGCTATTTATCATAAGCGGAATCCTCTGTATCAGAAATAAAAGAACTGATAGACCTGCTGACGATCCTGATCAGATTACCTCTGAGGTAACTGGCAAGATGCATGCTGTTAAATATCCCTCTTCAAATAGCATGGTATCATACTCTTTCAACGTTGCCGGTGTATCATATAGGCAAAAAGAAATTATCCCCCTTCTTCTCGAGAATGACGATTATGGCATGAGTAAGAAGGAGCTCATAGATTGCAATATGACAGATGAATATATTTACAGGTACACTACTTTCATGAGAGATGTAGAGCTTGTGCCGGATCCTGGCAATGAGCATGACCCGAACGCTATAAAGGTTTTATCCAGAGACGTTCATGTCGGATTCGTGCCGGCGGACAAGACAGGCCGCGTCAGAAAGATACTGGAAAGCGGATCTCCCGAGATATCTGCAGAATTCAGAGGCGGTCCTTATAAAATCGTCAGAACCGTCTGGGACGATGGGAAAATGGATGATATCTACGAACTTGAGAGGGATAATGGCATCATGGGGATAAAGGTTACTATGAAATATGAAGGGCTGTAGATTCAGCCACACAAAAGGCTGGTGATAATCCCTGGCCTTTTGTGTACCAAATCGCCAAGGTGGCTGCAGCAGTCCCCTTCTGCTGGTGTTTTTTAATCGTTATCTTTATGGTATACTACTCAAACAGAGTGCTACATGCACCAAAAATTTACGGCACAGGCCGTATGGCTTAAAAGACAAGGGGAGCTTCTTCGGAGGTTCTCTTTGTTGTAGGAAGTAATATGAAAGCAGGGATTTCTATACACGGGAGAACTCTATTACCAGCGCATACTCAAAAAAGCGAAAAGCCCGGACGGCTTTTGAGACCTATCCGGGCTATCGCTATGTAAATATTGTAAGAGGGATGAAAGTCTGCCTCTTGGCAGCTACTTAACTTTCTTGAGGAAAGTTTCCTTGGAATCTTTAATGCATACCCAGCCCTTATAGTAAGAGCTATACACCCAGTTCCCTTGCTTCTTTGTTGCCGTGAATGTCTTTCCCCACGGGATGCCGCCTACTATCTTTGATGCTGTTGTAGGCTTCTTCCTTACATTCATCCCGCACGATGGCAGCACTTTGTACTTCTGATTGATCGCCACTGCATTCGATGTTTCTGTTTTTTTCGATGTATCAGCTTTGGCTTTTTCTTGTTCCGGTCTCTTGACTACGCCTTTATCGTACTTCGGTGTTATGAAGCCTCTGATATATCTGCCATTAATGCTGATCGTCCTGTATCCGCAGATACTCTCGCATATGACTCTGCCTTTGCTGTCTCTCTGAGTCATATTGCCTTCGATAACGATGATGCTATTGCCCTTGACCTGCACGACTATGCCGATATGATCAGGGCTGCCGGTGTTGTCTCCTTTGCCGGAGTCCTGCCAGTCGTAAAGGATGAGATCTCCCGGGTCGGGGATATATCCGTCATTCTCCTGCCATATGCCGTCTGCTTTGGCTTTGTTGATAAATGCTCCGCAGTTGGCCGATCCTCTGACCAGCGACTTGAGCCCCGCCTTGTAAATGCAGGCTGTCGCAAATTCAGCACACCATTCATCCGAATATTGGCCGGTGTAGCCATCTGGTTTCCATTTGTTGAAGGTGTCAATGATTTCATGGTGTCCCTTTGAGCCCTTCTTTACTCCGTTATATGATGTTGCTATTTCTACTATCTTATCTCTCTGAGTCATTGTTATCGTCCTCCTCATTCAGTTGTTCTAGTACTGAGCGCAACTTCTTCGGGACGGGCAGTCCGAGCCTTGTCGCATTTTCGGTGATGCTCAAGCCTTCATTTGATAGATAATAGAATATGACTGCAGTCCTGAATGTGGATCCATCTACGCCTTTAAGAATCACTGTGTCTATGATGTGAGCAAGTGCCACCAGCGTGAATATCGCTACTTTTTTCATTATTCCTTTTGCGCCGACTTCACTGGAAAGCTTCTTTTCAGCGAAGGCGCACATGACACCGGTGACATAATCAATTGTTACGAATACGATGAGGGCAATGAGCAGCCCATCAAGCTTGCCAAACATAAATCCGAGTAATCCTCCAAAAATTGAAAATAGCATCTTTGCGGATGCGATCGTTTCTTTCATAGTAATCCACCTCCAATCAAATATCGATTCCGATATCGTTGTGCGGGTAGTCCTCAGGGCCATAAGGGTTGACCTCTTCACAGAACGTGCCAACCTCGTGGGCAAGGGCTCCGAAGGCTGCTGCGGCCAAGGCGACGATGCTTGTTATAATAGCTACTGTTTTCATTGGTTTTCCTTTCTTTGTCAGGTTCAGCAAAACGCCCGGGAGCCACGCGCCCGGACGACTTGCGAGTTGATGCAAATTATTCTGCCTGTTCCATGAGTCTGAGTTCGATCTCTTCCTTTAGCATTTCGACCGTGTGCGCAGCCTGATTGCTGATTTGCGCCATGAGTTCGAGGAGCTCTGATGTTGTAAGCCGAGCAACATACTCTTTGAATTGCAGATCACTCATCATCTTCTTCGAGAGCGGCTTTTACGGCCTCGTACCATCTTGGTGGCACGTCTTCAAGCGTCATTTTCCCTGCCTTGATTCTTCTTACGTAAAAGTACACCATTACTCTTCACCTCCTATGATTGCTGCGAGCTCCTCAATGGCTTCAGCCTGTGCCTCTATCTCTGCCAGGAGATCTTCTCTCTCTTTGTCCGCCGGTGATTTTTCGTCCAGAATAAACCACCATTCAGAGCCATATTTTTTGAGCTGTATCAGGACGAGGCCATTCTTGGTCTCTGATACTGATCCGTCGTAAATAGTGACCTTTTTGAGTGCCTCTTCATTGAAGACCTCTTCTATGATCTCATCCTTTGAGATGTAGTTGTTTCCATTGAGTTCGAGGTTCTCAAACACTGTGCCATCGCCCAACGTAATTTTGAATGTTTTTTCCATGTTGGTAGTCCTCCATATAGTGATAGATATAGGTTTAACATATTGAATATCTGCTGATTTGACATATATTTGTACATGCCTGCCATCCATGACTTGAATGAGTCTTCGATGCTTTCAGGAGCCATTTCTCCTCTGTCCAGAAGCCTTCTGTATGCTTTCAGCTTTCGCCGCTCACGTGTCACCGATTTGGGATTGATTTTCTTTACAACTCTCCCATCGCTCTGAAGGCTGTACTGTATCTGCAAAAATCTGTATTTTCCCGACAGACTGGATATGTGCGTTTTCTTCTCGTTTATAAACAGGCCGAGTTCATTGGCTTTGGCTGTGATTCCTCTTATGATGTCCTGAACTTCCTCTCTGGTCTCTCCGATGACGTATATGTCGTCCATGTATCTGCCGTATCTCTTGCAGCCTCTGACTATCTTTGCGTAATTGTCTATCGGAGTCGGAAAGAAGACTCCGATGTCCTGAGACACCTGGTCTCCGATGTCTACAGACTTGCTCATCCACTTGCTTCCAGTCTTCAATTCCTTTGGTATGTTAAAGTGGTAGTTTATGGAATCGTATTTTGCATCCATACAGTGTGCATATTCATCATCTGACATATACGACACATCGACCTTGAAGCTGTTCAATATAAGATCAAAGAGCCATGCGGAAGGCTCGGATATTTTAGGGAAGATGGCAGCTCTCACTTTATCGTGCTGGATATTGTCATAGAACTTTGACATATCGACAAATCCAACATAACCGTCATTATTGCCATGCTCTATCCAGTAACTATGAAGATCATTCTCGAACATTGCGCGCGAGAATGATATGCCCTTACCTTTCTGGCTTGCGCCGTTGTTGTGGATCAGATACGGAGAAAGCTTCGGGCCGAGTTCATAGTCGCAGATCACGTGTCTGACAACTCGATCTCTCATTCTGCTCCCGCGTATCAGCCTTACTTTCCCGCGTTCGCTGTGTATGAATTCTGAGTGTGGTGATGTCACATATGTTCTGTTTTCCCATTCCTTTGATAGAGCGTTTATCTCGCTTAGCCAGTCGATCTCGAATCTTTGGGGTTCTTCTTTCCATGAGCTTCCATTCATGGATGATTTGAAGCCTCCATACATCTTGTTCCGGCTATATATTGGTTCCGTTGTCCTTTCATCTATTGCGCAGTGCCAGGCAATAGACTCATATATTGAATCATCGTTCATATCCACATAAGAAGTGCCGCGTTCCTTCGCAGGTCAGTCACCGGCTAGCAGCTTGTCGTAACGCACTGCATGGTGTAAGCCGACGCGGCGCCGGCTCCGCATTTCTGCGCTCGTATTTAGCCTTTCAGCAGGGACAGCCTTTCCTTTCGGTATCAGTGCCTGCCTATCTCGAGGTCTTATCCGGCACTTCCAAAATCCGGGCGCACGCCATTAGGATTGGACGCGTTGTTGTAGTTGCAATTCCCGTTGTTGTTGACATTGCAGAAGTTCGCCGCGGAGGCGACATCCCGAAGCCACCAGTTCGAGCGTTCAAAGGCTGCCCACATTAACTATTTTTTTATCTCCATCATGCCAACCTTTCTGGCTATGCTGCCTATTGTGTCAACGGCGTCGGCCAGCTCCGTCAGCATCTTGTCGTTTCCCTCTTTCTTCTTCTTGAGAAAACGGTTATCCGCCTGCCGGACTCCCTTATATAATCTGATTTGTTCGTTGATCGCATCGTCAAATCTCTCGGCCTTGTCCAGATCCACCGGAAGAGTCTCAAGTACGAAATTGATTTCCTGCTTCAGTGCATAGCAAAGGCCTATCGCTTTATTCATATGATGGCGCCTAGCGATGAACTCCACCATCTTTGCAGGCGTGTCCGATGGATATATCGAATTGCCCAGCGCGAACTCATACGATATCTCGGATATGAGATCAAGGATCTTATCACTTTCGCGGTCTATGAAATGGCGGTTGAACGATTCGCATTTCTTTTCGAAATTCGCCACAACTTTATCTACGTCTTCCGCGGATCTGTGGCACTCCCGATACCAGTCTATCGTCTTCCGGTACTTTTCTTCCGAGAATCCAAAATCAAGAAGGGCGAGAGTGGTAACCTCTCGCCGCAGTTTGTAAAAGTGATGGCTCGCTTCGAATCTTGATGGCTTCTGCCTCCCTTTCGGTACACTCATTTATTCCCCTCCTCACTCCGCCCACGAGGGGCGGAGATTCAAGATCAGGCGCTAAGCGCAGATACCGAAAGCCGGGCGCACGCCAAGAGGATAGGACGCGTCGCTGCAGTTGCAAAGCCCGTAGTCGCCGACATTGCAGAAGTACGCCGCGGAGGCGACATCCCGAAGCCACCAGGCCGAGCGATTGCATATCCTTGACTTGTCGAGCCTGAACAGCGCGAGCTGCTGGAAGCCTATCGTATATGAATACGGCATGTTTGAGCCGTTCAGCTCATTTCCAAATACCTTGCCTCCGTATACCATCTGCTCTGTCATCAGCTCAACGGTCGAGTCTGCCCATGCTCCGCCTGAGGCATATCCGTTCGTGACTGCATTTGTCAGCAATTCTCTGTGATTCAGGATGTGGGCTGAACCGAATGCGCTGTTGATGGTCGACTTAGCTGTTGCGAGATTCGTTGTATACATATCTGAACCGGTATATCCGCCTTCTGTTGTGTTCGCAGACCCTGCCTCATACTGGCCAGAGCTTGTGTTATGCATCTGCGCGCTATACATATTTGCATCCGGCACGATGACAACATGATGTGTGGTGCAGGCCGTGTCTCCGAAGTTGTACCAGTAGTCGAAGTGCGCGATCCTGTATACCTTGCCGCTTATAGTCCAGTAATCACCTATGAACATGTCTGTGAATTTGCCGTTGCTGATTGCGGTCCACTGTGCGGATGTCACGCTCGTACCCAGACTCTTGCCTCTGTATATGGCATTATGAGCGGCAGCGCCGTCAGCGATAACATTTCCGCAGATCTCGTTGATGGATCCGACTATTGTCTTAGCGCTTGTCAGGAGAGTCGACGGATTTGCTCCAAGCTTATTACCAAAAAACTTGATCGCCGATCCTATCTTCTGTAAAGTAGTCTCGCTCCATCCGAGGTTTGTCAGCAGTGTCTTTGTGGAGGCGTCCATACTTGCCTCAACCTCTGCATCATGCAGCTTCTCATCCAGGGTATCAAAGTTCTCGTTCAGGATCTCGATATCCGCATAGTCGCTGTATTCCGGTTTCTTTAATCCATAATTATCTGTAGTATTCACTATTCAATTCCCTCCTTTACGAATTCCCAGGTATTTGCCTCTAGGTTGTTCCATGTCTTTCGCTTATATTCATCCCAGCAGTGATACAGGATCTCTACATGGAAGATGATCATTAATGGTGCCAGCCTCTCGAGCATTTCCTCGATAGCAAATTTTCTTTCCTTGGTGACGAGAAGGATCCGCACCTCCATCGTCTGAGATGCTGCATCATATACGACCGTGCTGTTTCCCTCTCCGCACAGGAGATCGAGTCTCCTCTGCAGGTCGAGTCGTGTGTAAGGATAGATGTCGAACCACGCGAGCATGACATTGTCTCTCCGGAGTTCGAGACTCTGAGTATCAAGAGGAGTGATGCCCAGTATCTTTTCCCGGCGTTCGATCCCTGCCTCCGTAGATGTAGATATCAGGATATCGTCTTCAAGATCTTCGAGTGCCTGCTCAAATTCCAGCATCTTGATATCGCTGACCCTGTCGATCTCACTGAATTCGGGTATAGCCGCGAGATGTGGAGGCAGTTCTATTGTTCTTAACTCTGCCATGGTCCACCTCCTAGCTTGTCACCGTGCCTGTTACGGTCCCCAGCACCGGGATAGCGTATGTCCCCAGCTGCAAATTTGACGCGGAGCCGTTGATTGTCAGCGATACATCATGTACGCCCTCTATCTCGAGGATCTTTGTCTCAAATCCGGATATTCTGACTATGAGATATGATTCGTCTTCCCACGCTTCTCTAAGCCCGGCTACGTATTCTTCGCATTTGGCTTCGACCTGAGATGCGATATCTTCGTATTCGAGGCCGCTCTCGAGCGTAAGGGTCGCCGCCACATTCACGGTAGTTTCTGTGGCCGGATAAACTGTGACCTCATGCCCTATAGGTGCAAGGCCGTACCCCTCGCCGGTATAGGCTGTTGGATCCACGGCTTCTTTAACAGCTGCAACCAGCGCTGCGGATGCGGCTCTGTATTCCGCGTTTTGAATGTAGGCTTCTATATATGAGGAGCCTGTCTGTCTCCTCTGCATCTTGACGCCGCCTACATTGTCAAGATCTTTGATGACCTCTTTGTAGTACGCCCTGTTTCCAGCGCACGATTTTGTCTGGAATGCCTGGAGCCTTCTTTCTCTATATTCTTCTGTATCCTCTTCATCCTCTCCGGCAGTAATGAGGCTGACTATCCAGCCTTCTTCGAAGTCATCCATAAAATCTGCAGGTTCGATGTCTCCGGTATATGATCCCGGTTCGACCCCTGCATCTTCAGCTATCAGCTGATACTGATAGTAGGACAATGTGACCGGGTCGCCTTCATCATCGACGGATTCCACATCGATGCGGCCGACGTACTCGCCTACTTCATAGTTGTATTCAGAGTCTATCGCACTGAATACGGTTCCCTCTTCGCACTCGCAGTTGATTGTTGCCAGTACGACAGCCTGTGAGCCTTCGTCTATTGGCTGACCGGCTTCGACTCCTGATTCGATCAGATGCTCTCTGTCCTGTGTGTCTACAAACATATTGTCATAGACGTATTCAAGGTTTTCATATGCCTCTTCAAGCCTTACGGCCTGTTTCCCGAGAGCGAGATCCACAAAGGAACCCTCCTGCTGGTCTATGTCGACTGAAAGGTCGCCTCGCATTTCCTCCATTAAGTTCTCGTAAGTTCTGTCATCATATAGCGACACTTTGTTCCACCTCCCCGAATGTAGTTACTATAGTGAATGAGCATACGAGGATGCCCTTAACTATCATGCAGTCGAACTCTGTGATTTCTTCGATGTACTTGTTTTGAGTCAGACATTCTTCGCACATGCGCTTTGCCTCGCTCTCAATGTATTCCATCGGCATTGAGGCCTCCCCTATGAGCGTCTCGAGCTCCGATCCGTAGCCCCATGTATTCTGCTCATATAAATACCGCGGCGTCTTCAGAGCGTTCCACGCCCAAACCTTTACCGCTTCAAGCCCTGTTACCTTTCCACCTGTCAGCTGGCCGGTATCATAGTCGATGCCGAATTCCACAGGTAAGACGTCTTCCTCTTCATCTGCTTCGGTGGTATCAACAGACTCGACGACTCCCTCTTCATCAAAATCGAATTCTTCTTCCTGGTCAATTCCGTCCCAGATCTGTACATTTTCATCAGCCATCCTTTATTCCACCTTTCCGAATACAACAAACTCCTCGTCGGATATTTGATATACAAGCACTTTATCGCCTTTTTTCAGAGGCGGGACCGTGACAGTGGTCGTATTGCCCAAATGCGTTATATTTATCGTCTGTTCTCTTTTATAAGGCAGCTTCAGTGATTTGCCGTTTATCTTGATCTCATTGGTCAGCAGCAGGTAATCGTCCCTCGCCAGCGTAAGGTCTCCGGCTTTAAGAGTTGCTCCCGACAGCATCTCTCCGATCAGGAAACCAGGTTCTGAGCCTACGGCCGTCTTTCCTGCTCCACCCATGAGAGCCATTAATCTGCCATATGGATTTGCCTTTCCGTCCATGAACACCTCCACTTTATTTCAGGTACTTTGACGGATCTTTCCACACTCCGTTCTTCTGTACTGCGAAATGACACTGCGGTTTCTTAGGGCTGCCTGTAGAGCCTGCTTTCGCTATCACATCGCCCTTCTTGACCTTGCGTCCTTTTTTGACGCTTATAGAGCTGCAATTCGCATATCTCGTTCTTAACCCACTGGAATGCTTTATGGTCACGTTTTTGCCAAGTTTCTTGTCTTTACCGACTTTGGCAACAGTGCCTGCTTCTGCAGCATGGATCTGCGTCCCGGACGGAACCTTTATATCTATGCCCTGATGTTTCTTTGAAAACTTCGTTATGACTGTTCCATTGCAAGGCCATCCGAGCTTTCCGGAGCCGGGCTTATATTTTGCATTCGCTTTTGCCTTTTCTGTGCCTGTGCTGCTTGCTTTGTCTGATGTATTGACCGTGGACTTGACCGTCTTCTTGTAGGACAGTTCGAGCGTCATGGTGTGGATCCCGTTCTCCCATGTATGAGAATCGGATTTTATCCAGAATTCAGCGCTCGTTTGCGTAGCTGTGTCGAGAATCGTGACCGCGCGCCCAGAGACGCAGGCTATGTTGCCGATAGCCTCAACGGTGGACTTTTTGTCCACGCCCTGCAGCTGCTTCTTCGCTTCGGCCTTGTCGGCCTTACTTGCTTTCTTTTTCTTCTTTTCTACTTCATAGACATCCTGATATATTCCGTATAGCTTTATCCATGAGGCATTCTTCACAACTCCGATCTTCTTATTGTTCTGATTGTACAGAGCGACCTGATTGATCATGGAGTCGGCGTTCTCGTTGAACTCTATATTTATGATGTCCTTGGTGCTGTCGAGGTGGAAGTTCGCTATAGCACCGCCTCGCTTCGCTACGGTGAACTTTTTCCCACTCATGGCCAGCAAATACTTTGTTCCCGTCTTCGCCTTTTTATAGGCTTTATTGATGATGTCGTAGATGCTTTCGCCCTGCACCATGAACTTCTTTATCTTCTTTTTCGTCTTCACAATGCTGCCTGTGCTGATTCCCATGTCTTTACAGATAGCCTTTGTGATATATTCTGCGGTTTTCTTTTTGGATATGTACGACGCTTTGGACTGGATCATGTTGTGCATGTAGTCTCTCGCCGTATACTGTCTCGTGCCTACTTCCGAAAGTTTATTCTTTCCAGTGATCCTGCCCTCAAAGCGACACTTGTCATTATCGTCGTAAAAATAGACAATGTCCCCGCCTTTCAGGACGGGGACTTTCATGGACGTGTCAAATGGTGTATTGACCATTTCGAATTCGAGAGATCTGGACGCCTGTGTATCGGCACCTGACCATGTAACGGTTGTTACGAATTCCGTGATCCAATATTCTTTTGAGCCGTTTTTCCACTTGATCTTCATAATGTCAGCTTTGTCCCTTTTATCAGATACTTACCATTCTGCGAATTCTTGGCCTTTACCTTCACGCCTTTTCTCTTCTGGGCCTTCTTCCATTTCTTGAAGGCGTTCTCTATAACCTTCTTATTCTTTTTGTAAAGTGACTTTGATTTCGACGCTGAGCCCAGATACTTCTTTGCTATCTTTTTCAGAGTGTCGCCTTTTTTGACTGTGTATGTCTTGGGCGGATCTTTGCTCAACCTCGATGATGTCTTCTTTGATTCGGATGATTTGAGCGTCACATATTCCTTGAGCTCGATGGTGTAGTTAACGTCTCCGGAGGCGTCGTCTTCCCCATACTCGAGCTTCTCTATAAGGCAAGTGAAATTGATGTCGGCGCCGGTTATGATCACCCTCATGATGGTCCCGTTATTTTTACGTTTCCGGAGCCAATCAATGTAACTGTAGGGATTTTTCTTCCTCTTGCACACTAAGAATCCATAGTCCTGATTCGGAAAAAAACTGCTGAGCGTCAGTTCTCTCAGTGACTTCTTTCCCGGTAAATTCGCATCACCTAAGGACGTGATGTTCACAACTACATTGTTCTGTCCATCATCAATGATGAACGATGCAGGGACGACGGGAAGCTGGATCTTCTTACTCTTATTATTTGCTTCCTCCAGGTAGACCTGAATATCTTTTACTGTATTCATTCCTTACCTCCAATATCCGGATGCCTCGCTACAGGGATCCTGATGTCTTTCACGATGCTTCCCGGGTCCTTTTCCATTGCTTCGAGCGTAGCATCTGCTACTGCAAACGGCATGGACATGATGGCGGTCACCACCATGTCCTTTTGCTTTTCCGTCAGTCCCTCGACCTTCCTCAGTAATGCCTTAGCTTTTGCTGCCTGAAGTCTTTTTATGTTTGACTTGTTACGCATATACAACATCTCCTGCTATCATTTCGAGTTTTTCGGCGAGCGCCTGAGCTATCCTGTCGATATCCGCATCTTCTCTGACAACTATGGTATCAGCGATCTTGGCGATGCTTACGTTGTTGCCGGCGGCCGCCCTATTTCCTGCAGCCCGCGCCATTTCTTCAGATACGTCATGCGGGATTATCTGTGTGCCTCTAGGCAGGTTGAGAATCTCGCCGCCCTTTTCGTGTACTCTTGTCCATCCGCCCTGGAAGAAGGCAGTACCCTTAGCGTTTTCCGGGATCGTGCCGCCCGGAACTTTGATGTTGCTCGAAGTGGTCTTCGCTTTGCCGAGCTTTGTCAGTAGTCCTTCCACCTTGGTGACTATCCCGCTCACGAATTTCGATATTCCGCTGAGGGCATTCGTGGCAACGCTCTTGATGTTGTTGAATGCTGTAGTGAATACCTGTTTTACTCCATTCCATGCGGCGCGCCAGTTGCCTGTGAATACGCCCTTCACGAAATTGATAAGGCCTCCGAGATATCCCGTAACGCCGCTGGTAGAGCTCTGGCATGACTTCATGAATTCCATGGCTTTACTGCCGGCATTGGACATCGCATTTTCCATTCTTTCTCTGAGAGAACCAGCTTTTTCTTTCATCGCTTCGAATCGACTGGATACGCCCTCCTTGAGCTCGCCTGCCTTTTCTTTCAGTCCTCCGAACTTTTCTTTTATGTTCGAGAACTTGTTGGATATTCCTGTTTTAAGGTCCCCGGCCTTTTCTTTCAATTCCCCAAACTTGTTTTTGACCGCCTGGATCTTGTCTCCTGCAGTCTTCTTGAAGTTCTTGAAGAATGTTCCGATTTCCTTGAACTTATCAAGTACCGGCTGGATATGTGGCTTGATCTTGTCCCAATTCTTCCAGATTATGATTGCGCCGGCAGCTATTGCGGCGATTCCTATTAATATAGGATTGCTGAGGAATAGCTTTCCTACAGCCATGAAACCTTTTCCGAAGCCCGTCAGAAGTCTTCCTGCAACAGGGAACGTCTTTACAAGAGCTCCGCCCACGCTGCCCACGCTGTCAAGAGCCTTGCCGAACTTCGATATCGTCCCGAGCAGGCTGCCTACTTTCGTTGCACCTACTCCCAGCAGCTTGATGACCGGTCCGGTCGCGGCTGCTATAGCAAGCGCTTTAACAATCATCTGCTGCTGTCCTTCTGACAGATTGCTGAACCAGTCTGCAGCCTTTGAGATAGCGTTTCCGAATTTTTCTACAAGAGGAGTGACTGCCGGAAGCACTGCTTTGCCGAATTTGATGCCGGCATTCTGTGCCCGTACCAGAGCTTTGTTCCACTTGGCCGCATCCGTGTCTGCCATTTTTGCAAGTGCATCGCCTGTCGCTCCGGATGCTCCCTGCATCTCTGTAAGATGCTTCTTGAATTTATCCATACCGCTGCCGGACAGACCTAAAGCGGCTGTCAGGCCGCGAACGTTTCCGAAGTATTTGCTCATGCCGTCCTCGCCGGCTTCTTTCTGCACTATTTCAAGCGCGCCAGCGAGTCCTTCGGCTTTGATCATAGCCGCACCTGAGCTGTAGCCCATTTTTTCGTACAGTGCCTGCATATCCTTCGACGGTTTAAGGAAGCCCGACATGAGGCCTTTGATTTGCGTCGATGCCTCTGCGGTGTTTCCCGCGAAGGACGTGGTCGCTGTCGACATTGTCGCATACAGTTCTTCGTAGGAGATCCCGAGATTATGAGCTAGCGGGAATAAAGGAGACATATTGTTGGCCAGCTCCGGGAATGTGGTCTTGCCCAGCTTGACCGTCTTGAACGACAAGTCTGATATCTTCTGCGCTGTCTCATCCGACGTTTCTCCGTAGCCGTTCATGGCTGTCGCTATCATGTTGACTGCATCCGTAACATCTGCCCCGCCAGCTTTAGCTGAACGCGCCATAATCGCGAATGTATTCTCTGTAGTCTTGCCATGATCACCCAGTACAGAGATCGTCTGATACAGGCCTTCCGAGGCTGTAGTTGCATTGATCCCCAGCTCGTCAGAAACTTTCATGACTGCGCTCTCATAGCTGTTCAGATGTGAGTCGTCGTCCAGGAGAGTGTTGATCTGTGCCATCGACTTGTCAAAGTCCATGTACAGCTTTCCCGCTGCGGTTCCCGCTGCTACTATAGGCAGCGTGACTTTCTTAGTCAGGGCATCGCCTGTTTTGATCATGCTTTTGCCGGCCTTTGTCCACTCTTTGCCCAGCTTTCCTATGCTGCTGTACTGAGCCTGCAGTTTGTCTGACGTACCTTTGAGCTTCTTGGATACGCTGTCCATCCCGCGGCTCATTTCATCCCTGAATCGGAATGTTACCTGCACAAATCTGCTGCCCATAAATTAACCTCTCATTTTCTCTGCCTCTTCATTGATTTCAGAGACCATTCTTTGTAAAAATGCCCGGGTGATAACCCGGGCATTCTGCGACATCCTATAGTATTCTTCTGGTGACCAGTGCAGCAGTCTGAATAGCAAGTAGGCTGTGTTGAAGTCCCGGTCGGCATCGATCAGTTTTTTATTTCTTCTTCAAGCTCCTGCTCCTGTTCAGTTTCTCCGTATCCGGATAATGTGACTATGGCATCTGACAGTATGCCGATATCATAGTCAAACATTTTCTCCGCAAGATCCCTCGGATCAGATGCTCCGAATTTCTTCTGAAGCTCTTCATCGCCGAACGGAATATCCTGCACAGAGAGTCTGATCAGGTGGCACCTGGCATCTACCTCTCTGTCTGCATCCATCCTGCCATTGCTCTTTACCGCATCACTCATGATGTTGTTTACTCTGCGATAAGGCAATGCTTTGATGGTCACGCTTGTGTCTATGCCAAAAAGTGCACTCAGGCGATCCGAGTGCACTTCCTTGGTCTTTTCTTCTTTGATGACACTGTCATCAACTGCCATGAGTTTGTCGTATAAGCTCATCCCTTATCCTCCTTACTGCCTACGCATTGATCACGTCCAGGAACTCGAAGTCTTCATATTCGAACGGATATGATTCCTCTCCGAGTTTTCCGTTTTCGAAGTCGACGAGAGTCACTTCGTCGAAGGTAACTCCTGTGAATTTGATGCGTTCAGCCTGCGCTTTGTACGCATCCGGATCAGCCAGCTTTGAGACGATGGTGAAGCGTGAGGTCTTGCCCTTCTTGAGGTCGTCTGCGATCTTCTTTTTCATCTCACTGGTGACGTGGTTCATCTTGAGCGTTCCCTTGTTTTCGATTCCAGTGACTTTTTTCCCGGGTGCGAGCCTGCCTACCATCGACACATCGGTCTTCTTGACTGAGGTCTTTGCCTCCAGGCCTGTTGTCTGTGCCATGTAGACATCATCTACCCACACCTCACCGTAGGTGCCATTGACTACATTAGATGCATTATATGCTTTCATCTTCAATGCTCCTTTCTATTACACTGTAATCGGCAGGATGATATCTTCGATCGCATCATAGATTTTGATCGTTGCAATCAGGAAGACCTTGCTGCCGGTTGCCGCTTCTTTCAGATCCTGATCAGACATCTCGGAAGTGTCAATGCCCTGCGTCTGCAGATAGCTTCTGTTGGCGTCGATGTCGATATCGAGATCCACGAGGGTTATGATCTGCTGTCTTTCGAGGTCTGCAAGGTAATTTCCGATAGCTGTCAGCAGCAGACACTTGTTGTCATAGCTATTCGTATAGCGTCCGATATAGTGATCTTCTACTGTAAGCCTGATGTCCGAAAGAATCATATCCATGACATCAACGACATGGATCTTCTTGAACTGCTCTCCCATTGTACTGGTCGTAGTGACAAGAGAGTTGACGCCTCTGGCGATCTTGACCTTCTCACCATCCCAGAACACACAGAGCTTGCCCGCGTCTATTGCGGTATCGAGGTCTGCGCGTGACAGTTTTGTGCATCCATCGAGTTCCGGCAGAGCCTTGTATGTCACCGATTCTGCAATAGGACATGCAGCAATCAGACCTGCTATTCTGGCAGCGTATTCAGCTGTGGTCCAGGTCGTATCGCCTTCTGTCATCTGAGCTGTTGTGAAGTTGATGACGCCTGTCGAATCGCCTTCATAGTTTGGCAGAACCGCCTTGACTATCTTGTATTCAGCACGCTGAGAAGTGATCCAGTCGGCCACAGACTGCTTTTCTTCTGCTGTCGAAGCAGATGGAACCGCGATGTAGCTGAGGTTTTTGAGCGTGTCGAAATATGCGAACGCGGCGGTATATGCTGTTGCATCAGATGCGAGAACATAGCAGATGACCTTGGACGGGCACTCGCCTTCGCACCCTATCATTGCTAATCTTGCGTATTTCTTGCTGTTTGTATCGAGTCCGCTTGTCGCGATCTCGTCCAGACGCGTGAGAGTGACGACCGGTCCTCCTGTCGGAACAGTTCCCTTCAGGATCAGCCCCACAACGCCGCGCTCCGCCCTTGATACGAAAGACTTCGCCGCTTCAGTGAAACTTACTGATATTGTTGGCATTCCCATAGTTTAATCCTCCAATTTCTCGTTCATGAAGACCTCTTCAATGAGCTCCTCATCTTCTTTGATAGGTTCTTTGAAATCATAGAACTGTAACGTGAACGACAGTTCCATGATATTGTTTTCGCGGCCGATATAATCGACTCCGCATTCATCTACTGTGAGGTATCTGCCGCATACATTAAGGACCATGCTCCCCTTTGGATTGCGCTTTGCATCTCTGCAGACGAGCAGAGCTGTGATTTCCTCTTCTTTTGCGTATTGGTCAGCGTCAGCCCCTTCGGCTGCGGGATCTTCCTGGAAGTATATGATCCTGCACGCATAATCCTTTTTTACGATGTTGATGGTTTCATCTTTTCGCTGCACGAGTCTAACATCCACGAAAAACGCAGGCAGCAGCATTCCCTCTACCACCTGCCTGGAATAGTATTTGTAATCTGACCCATATTTGCTTCTCAGGAGCGCTATAATCGCCTCTTTGATGGCACGGCCTGTTATCCATTCCTGTATCATAGATTGTTCTCCTCTAAAATGCTGTCAACCAGCTCCATCACAGCTTCGTCCATGTACTCTTCGAATCCCGGCAACACTTTTTCAACGAGATGATGTCCGGGCATGAACCTCAAGGTCCTGCCGCCGTCTGAATAACGAGAAACCTTCGAGCGGCTCCACCATGTCGGCCGCTTGAGCTCGTATCCGAATTCCTGCAGGTGCCATGCATGCCCCTTGTTGCCCTTGGCTTCCGGCATGAAATAAGACCATAACACATCTTTGGCGACATTGACCGGCGACATCTTGAAGCCGGATGTGATAAATGCCGTTGATGCGTATGTGTTTGACGCCTCATCTTTGAGGTCATCCATGAACACCTTGGTGATGTCTTTCATGCCTTTCTCAAATTCTTTCGGTGCTATGTTGGCTGCATGCTGTATGTCGCGTGCAAGTTCCGAAAGACCCGTGATCTCAACATTGACGCTAGACATAGTCCTTCACCTTCTTTTCGGTGCGTTCCGTTGCATGGATCTCATACTCCTGATCCTCTTCATCAATGTTGATGGCTGTCACTATCTCAAGAGTCCGGTCGCGATATAGGATCTGCATCTCGGAAGATACCTCTTCTCCGTCTACAAGGAAGTATCTGCAATTGATCACATACGCCTTTTCCGGGCGTATTTTCTGCGCCTCGTAGTATTCGCTGCCTCGCGCAGCTCTCACAGATGCCCATCTCGTCGCTACGGTCTCCGGAACCGGGTGGTCTCCGAGGCTGTCCGATGTCTGGACGATCTTTTGGAACGCTATTCTTTTGTTGAACTTCCCTGTGTTGTGCATGTTTACTCCTGTGCCTCAAGAGCGGCTATAAGATCCTTTTTCTTTGCCTTTGCTTTTACGGAGATTCCTTTTTCTTTACGAAGGTCATACAGCTCCGGGTTTGTCAGCTTATGAAGGTCTATTTCCTGCTCCTCGGATGCGTCAGATTTTTCCTCTGAGTCTTCGGAATCCTCTTCATGACCATCTGTATCCTTTTTGCCTTTTTCACCCTTCTCAGGCTTCTCAGGCTCGTCTCCGACTACTTTGATGAATCCGCCTTTGACGAGTCCTTTTGTTACAGGGTTGTCAGGAAGCTCTGCTTCAGAGCCTTTGAACATGGCGTACTGTCCGCCGAAGTCCGTAAGTGCTTTTACCTTCATACTTCTTCCTCCATTTCCTTTCTGTCGAACTCTGACGATATGGCTATCTGGTTGAGAATAACCTGTGCGCCTATCGTCAGCGGCAGTTCGTGAATGTTCTCTGTAGTGATGCTGCCTCTGTGATCGAACCAGTCCTGAGCGATCATTTTGACCACATGCACATAAAGAGGTTTCTCTTCGTTGAACGCTTTGCCGGTCTCGACTTCCGCCTTCTGGATGGCCGCCTCTAATATTGAGGCGGCCTGTCCGTTGTCTTCGTCTTCAACCTTGGCGTAGCTGTAGAAGTCCTGCTTCAGTTCTTCGCTCACTGCCATAGTCTATCCTTTCTGCCAGACGGCTATGCTCCCTTCTTGATAATCAGGAAGCCTGCAGGATCGAGGACTTTTCCGTCGACGATCATGATGGCCTTGGTCTTTTCCTTGTTGTTGTCGTGATCGGACCACTTGACAACTGTCATCTGCATGTTGGTGTTTACAGCGTAATTGCTGAGGTCGCCGAATACTGCGATGACATCGCCCGCAGATGCGTCATCATATGCAGCGATAACGTCATCCTCCACAGTCTCGACGGTCTTTCCACCGAATCTGTAAGTCTCTCCGCCGTCGATGCCGTAAGATACGCGGCCGATAGGCTGGCCTGTGGTGTCGACCATTCCGTCGATGTATCCGTCGAATGTTCCCTGTGCCATGAAGAAGTCTCCATTGCGGTATGCCTTTGGCATCTTCGCGAATACCTTCTTCTTCCACTGATCCCACTTTGTGATGTCTGTCGAAGACAGTGTGATGGTGTTGCCTGCAGGGATCCTCGTCTCGTTGAGGATGCCGAGCATCTGTCCGGAGCCTGTGCCGTTGAATACGCCCTTTTCGAGAGCTGCGATTATTGCCTCTGCTGCGAGAACAGGGAACAGGTCTTCAAACTCCTTCAGCGATACGATGCTTGAGAGCAGAGACTGTGAAATCTTGCATTCAAGACCGTGATAACTGAATGTTACAGAGTTCTGAGCCTGTACGTTCTGATCTGCGGACGATGCAGCTTCTGTGACCCAGTGTGCTGTCGGTACGAGATCGATGATCGGGAACTCGACTCCGCCCTGTACGTTGAGCTTCCTGACCTTATTCCAGACATTTCCTCTGGATTTCAGCTCTCTGATGAGCTCGTGCATCTCAGTTGTAGGAATCACGGCTCCCGTGGTGCCTGTGACGGTGTCAGCATTACGGAATCTGTCCGGAATCGCCTCACCTCTTGTCACATAGTTCATGAATGCTCTGCGATACTCGATGCTGTCGTAGACGTCTGTGTTCTCGTTATGCAGCGGCTCGCCCGCATTTCTGGACAGATCCACCACAGCTGTTACGCTAGGCTGTCTGCCATTGAGTGCTTCGAGGTCGGCGTTCGCCTGGGCTCTTGCTTCCCACTCTGTATCGAGTGCATTGATCTGACCTTTTACCTCGTCGAATGCTGCCTGGTCAAATGTCTCAGCTTCGTTGATCTCTCTGAGTCTGCCCAGCAGCTCGCTTCTTCTTGCCTGATACTGTTCGAAGTTCATATTCTTTCCTCCATTTCCAGAATTTCAATTTCTCTTTCGCGCTGTGCGCGTGCTTCACTTGTATTCTCCTCGTCCGTTTTTCCCTGTGCGAACTGCGGCGGGTCCTTGCGGGCGTAATGAGCAATAAAATCGCTTTTGGCCATTGCTACGGCCTCCATTGCTTCGACCTCGATGCGGTCAAAGTATTTGACAGCATCATCGGAGATCATCCAGGTCTCTTCGTTGACCATGTTCTCTATCTCCTCTTCATCTGCGTCTTTTTTCTTGTTCTCTCTGTATACTTGCATGATAGCTTTCTGTATCTCGTCGAGGTCATCTGCGAGATGCCTGAAATCATCCGCGTTGTATGCTCCCCATATCGCATATGCAGGCTTGTGTATCATGATCGCGGATCCGGTTCTCATGATGATCCTGTCTCCTGCGAGGGCTATGACAGATGCTATCGATGCGGCTTCTCCGTCAATGTAAGTCACGACCTCGCCCTCGTAGTTGCGAAGCAGGTTGTATATTGCCATGCCTCCGAATACAGAACCTCCTCCTGAGTTGATGTGGACATTTATTCTCTTGCCGCCTGCAGCTTCAATGAAATCCTTTACCTTGAACGGATACTGATCTTCTTTTGTCCAGGCTCCCCACCAGCTCGAAACAATATCTCCGTAGATATACAGGTCCATCGAGTCGTCTGTCTCATTCCTCGGTGTCAGCAGACTCTGCAGGTTGTCCTGCTGTGCATTCACCGGTGTCTGGTAACTGTTTAGTGCCATCTGTCGGCCTCCCTTCAATTAGTCTGTTGATTGTCTCTATAATTTCCTTGTCCCTTTCAGGGTCTTTGCCATTGATCTTGTTGGTCAGATTCCTGATCTGGTTGACAACTGCCGTGTCGAGTCTTCGGATAGGCACATCTCCTCCCTCTACCGGGCCAAAGCCCATAGCATAACGCCATTCGTTAACGAGGAGCGCTCCACGGTCCACCATGTCTTTGAGCTCGAGCTTGTCCTTGAGCGATGCCAGCTGCAGGTTGTACGCCTCGAAAATGATGTAATTCCCGAAAGCCCTCTGCCTCTGAGAGAATATCTTTCGGGTGTACTCCTCTGACATCTGTCTGACATCCGGCTCTACAACGTGCTCGTAATAACTGTTCCATGCATCGCCGGTCTCTTTGCTTTTGACGATCTCTTCATTGGTGTTGAAGAACTCGTATATCCTTTCCTTCTGCCTGTCCTGCTGCGCAGCATTCGGCACGTAGTTTTTAGGTTCGACCTGCTTCAGGTCAGCTTTGGTATCTGTCGCCGCTACCCCGATGCCGGTGTTGCTCTCTATGTTCAAGTAATCTTTCGCGAAATCTTCGGCGTAGGTCTTGATGTCCTCTTTCCGGAGGCCGCCGTTGATCTTCAATATCCACCTGATGACTGCAGAGCTCTTGATCGCCTCTATGATGCCTTTGTCCATCACGTTTACGCTGTCCATGAGCGGAATAAGACTTTCTGCGACATTGTCTCCCATGATGTCGTGCTGAAAGAAATCCCCTCTTAGATGGATCAGGTCTCGGTATCTGAACTGATATACTTTTCCGTTCGAGAAGTAGAATCTGACAGCCAGATCTCCATCGTCAAGCCATTCCGCCGTTGCTCCTGTCGCAGGCAGAGGATATAGCTGCCTGGCAACTCCATTCTCATCTCTGACTATCAGGATAAAGGCGTTACCGTTCAGCCTCAGCTGCCATGCGGCCTTTTCGGTGAGCATCTGCAGCGACATGTACGGATTAGGTTCCTGAAGCATTATCCTCATGCTCATAAGAGGATTGACCTTGATATCGGTTTTTCCCTCTTCATCTATCGTCTCGTAGATGTGTTTTGCCACCGTTTTTCCCATCGCCTTCACGTAAGGCCTTATGCAGGCTCTCACGATATCCGACTTATAGATTCTCCCGTCATATGCGAAGTAGCTGTCATTAGCCACGGTGATCATTTTGTATACTTCTCCGGCGCTTCCATCGCCTTTGAACGCCTTTTTTAATCTTTCAAGTAAACTCATATGGTCTCCTTAAATCACGCTCAAATATTCTGCTTCCTTGTTGTGGTATACGGTATAACAGTCAAGCAGCGCGGCTGCTCCGTCTATCCTTTTCAGTCTGCTTTTGCCTTTGTGCGGCTGAATATTGCCGTTCCGGTCTATGTCTACAGCCGTATTGGCCAGGCACCATTTATCCACAGGGTTGTTGTTATAGATGATCTTTCCGTCCTGAAATTCTGCCTTGAGTTCATACATAGGCACCGACAATGTTTTCTTTCCCTGGATGACCGGCACCATGCACTCGGCTCCGAAGTTGTCCGACATTTCCTCGACCCAGTATTCCGCTGCCCAGGAGTCGTATCCGATGTAGTACGGATATATATCAAGTTCGTCGCGGACATACAGGAACCATTCTGTTATGTACTTCGGATGTATCTTCTTCCCCGGTATGGAGTCGATATATCCTTTTTCGACCCAGATGTCGTAAGGGATATGGTCTTCCTTGACGCGCTTTTCTATCAGGTCTTCCGGAATCCAGTATTTGCTTAGCACATATATGTGCGGGTCATCCGGAACGCGAAATATCATCTTGGCTGCAGTCAGGTCGGTAGTAGCGGACAGGTCGACTCCTCCGATCCCATATCTTGGTTTGAGGTCTTTGACGCTGAATCTTGTCTCGTTATTGAGCTCTTCGAACGTCAGCCATGACTCTGTCGATGTTTCTCTGATGCAGAAGTCCTTGCAGAGCAGATTTTTCACAAGAAGGTCGTTTGTCTTTGCCTTCTCGACCTTCTCTTTCAGAGTCTTCTCGTTCTTGATGGTGCCGAGCCCCGGATTTGCTTTTGCCCAGCATTTTTCGTCTACCCACTCAGCTCTATTGTCGAGTTCATATATGACCGGCAGGAATGTGTCGTCTTTGTATCCGTCCGGATCATCGAAGCCGTTTATAAGGTTTTCGGCCTGTGCATACAGTATGTCGTAGATGCTCTCGCGGATGGTTCCCGCCGTCGTTGTGATGAATGTGAGTGGCTGCTCTCTGGCGGCCTCGCCATCTACAATGACGTCATATAGTTCCTTGGTCTTCCAGGCGTGGATCTCATCCAGCATAGCTCCGTGGACATTGAGACCGTCCAGTGTATCGGAGTCAGCTCCGAGCGGCTTGAATGTCGACTCGTTGAAGCCTCCGCGCATTTCAGCCACAAGTGGCTTGATGCGCTTTTTGAGTGCCGGAGATTTCCTGACCATCTTGACTGCTTCGTTCCAGATGATCTTCGCCTGGTCCTTTTTTGTAGCGGCAGCATAGACTTCGGATCCGAGTTCTCCGTCTCCGACCATAAGGTAAAGGCCTATCGCTGACGCAAGTGTCGATTTCCCGTTTTTGCGGCCGACAACGAGCATGACCTGCTTGTATTTCCTAAGTCTGGTCTTCTTGTCGACAATGCCGAATGTGCAGGCTACAAGGGCGCGTTCCCACGGTTCGAGTTCGAGTGGTTTTCCGCCGTTCTTGCCCTTGCTCTGCTTACAGTATCTCTCGATAAAGATCAGGGCGCGGTCCGCACGCTCTTTGTCATACACATATTTCTTGCTCTTCTCTATGATCCTGATCTGCTCTTTGTAGACCAGATATACTTTGCGGGATACCGTGACCTTGCCTTTTCTGATCTGGTTCCAGTAGCTGTGCACAGGATCATCCCATTTCTTTCGAGGCATTAACGACCTTTGCTTCCGAATATCTCATCGAACCCGTCATCATCCGGCGCTTCATCCCGCAGCTGGGCCATCAGCCTGACGAGTGTGACTGCTGTCTGATTGGCAGCGGTCGATGTCTTGTTGTACTCAGCGACTGCAGGATTGACATACAGGTTCTCTCGGTCTTTGACATATGCCAATCCTGCAGTCAAAGACCGAGAGAACCTGTATGTCAAT
>ERZ842401.1855-NODE-1855-length-29113-cov-6.210441_pt1 | contig 29113 bp, 47 predicted proteins | sample MGYA00521270_ERZ842401 | MGnify/ENA primary metagenome ERZ842401 (study PRJEB31892, sample SAMEA3878208) | bioreactor metagenome | biome: Moose rumen | place: Sweden | collected 2011-10 | study: EMG produced TPA metagenomics assembly of the PRJEB12797 data set... | reverse complement strand
CGTGTGCTCTTCCGATCTGTAGGATGTTGACTTCACATTATCTGCATTGTGAGAAAACTTTATACCACCAGAATAACCAAAGTAAGGAATAGTTTTTCCGCTTGTCGGCGTTGAAAGATAATATAATCTATAATAGCCACTACTACTTGGCCCAGTAAGAAGATAATCATCTATATCTGTCCCGTAAGTACTGATTGAACGCCTATATCCCTCTGTGGTGTTGTGTATTGTTTCCCATACTGCACCATCTGTTGTCTTCATAACATACATATAAGCACTAGATACACCTGTCATCGGTACTACAAGCGTATCTTCTGTTAATGTCTTGTCTTTCGTTGGGATACCTCCGTAGTACATCTTGTAGCGGCCTCCCCATGCATTGCATTGTGTGCTTGATATTTTCGGGAGAAGTACTACTTCCCATGCTGGCGGTGTTCCTATCGGCAGTCCTCCGAATGGGTCATCTGGCTCTGGCTCTGGCTCTGGCTCTGGGTCGGGGTCGGGGTCGGGGTCAGGCGTAGGTGTCGGTGTCGGGTCAGGATTTGACGGGAATACGGGGTCTACTGCTCCATCAGGGAATAGGACATTCAATATCTTCACTAACTTCCCTAACTGGTCATTCGTCAAGTGATAGTGCCCGTCTGTATCTCCTCCATATAGTGAGGTCAGCTCTTCATGGTTGAACTCTATATTCTCTCCATCGGGGATAAACTTTTCTATCAGCTTCAACAGTTGCTCTGCTTGCTCTTCTGTCAGGTGATAATGCCCATCTGTATTCCCTCCTAGCAGCCCGTCTAGCTTTTCGTGCGGTATCTCGGAGGGCTTCAGCGTGATGTACGGCACTTCTGGCTCGTCTGCGTCTTCGTCTAGGTTACCGCTATCTACCCTTATCGTCAGTTGCGACAGGTGGGCTAATATTAACTGCCGGATTATCTCTCGCTGTTCGGGCGTTAAATCCGTTGGCTGGCACTCACAACCGTTTTTCTTCTGCGGGTCTAGCCCACTAAATCCTACTATGTACTCATCTACACTCGGTTTTTCGTATTTCTTTTGATACTCCTCTATATAGCTTTTCATCTCATGTATACCTTCAGCTCCCTGTATTCCTTACGCAGTTCTGTTATCGCTGTTTCATCATCCTCAAGTAGGGCTATTCCCAGCTCGTATATCATTCTCTTTAGCCTTAGCCTCACTTGTTCCGCTCGTTCTTTGCGCAGCCTTTCCCGTTCTGCCCGCTCTTCTGGGGTTTCGTACAGCCTAACTAACTGCCCGCCTCTTACTCCATATATTGATGTGTCTATCTCGGCGTCTCCGCTTATCTCTAGAAGTCCTAACCCTTCCGTTACTTCCGGACGCGTCTCACTCGTTACTTCACTCAATATCCGCCCGCTCGTTATCTCATACTCTAAGTATCTCGCCATTCTCTTGCCTCCTTCTCTATCTACGAAGATAACTCAATATCCTCTGCAACTCCTGATACTCTTTCCCTGTCAAATGGTAGTGCCCGTTCTCATTACCTCCTAGCAGGTTCGTCAGCTCTTCATGCTCCTCGTCCTCTACTTGCGGCTTCAATGGCGGGTCTATTCCACTGTATCCTACTACTAGCGGCTCTAGCACAGGCTTCTTGTAGCGGCTGTAAAATTCTTCCCTGATTTCTTTATATGTCTTCTTCATCTTGCTATCGTAAAAAATATATAAATTTCGCTTTCTTCGTTACTGTCGTGCCTGTACATATCATCGGGCTACAGTAAAATAAAATAACAGCTCCAGTAAGGCACCGGCTGCATTTGGATAACCCAACAGTGTCTTGAAGTCTAATGATGAAACAGATAACATACAAACTCCATACAAATATGGGGCTTCGGTTTTCGTCCTATAACCAAACTGTCCTACATAACTTTCATACACAGCTTTGTAGCCGGATAAATCCACTATCTTCGTTATTTTGGTCGTCGCTCCTTGTTGTGTCGATAACGTTATAGGCGGTGAAGATGTTGCGTCTAGTTGTAAAACATATTTACCATTAACGAGATGCATAAGGGACGGTGCACCAATAGCAAAAGAAACTCCATTGTATCCGTGCATGTACCCTTGTATTCTAACTAGTTCATCTGCATTCACAGCATATAAATGGACATCACTTATTTTCCATACAGCGTCAGTCATTTTGCGAGTACTCGTTGGTATATTCGCCTCTTCACTTGCTTTCGTTACATAACATGCCGTAAACGTATCACCAACTATAAGATACTGTACATTACCTACTTTATTTATAATCCAACCCTCGTTCGGGTCTTTTTGTATTTTACTAGGCGGCATAGCGGCTATCTCGGCAATAGTATGTACCTCTGCTTTTCCGAGTAATGTACCATCAACAACATACACTGCTCTTAACGAACCATTAAGCGGAAGTGAAGTATTAATAAAACCCAAAGTAGTATCTTTACTTGTGTAGTTCTCAAAAATCAGTTGCCCTGCAATATATTTAGCATTACAGCATAAATCTGTGCCCATATGCCCGCGTGTCATATACAAAAAAAAGGCAAACGAAGAATAAATTTCGTCCTCCTCTCCCTTTTTCTCCCATAGCACACGCCCGCTCGATGTTTCCGTTATCTTGATTACGTCTCCTTCTGGGATTGTTACATCTGTTACCTGCGAGAAATCTATCATGATGACAACACTACTTTCTTCGTTACTGTACTACCAGTGCTTAGCGTGAATGTCCACTGTTCGCTGCTGTATTGGTTCACCTTCGTCTGAAGGGCAGACAAGGCTGTCTGAAGAGCCGTTAGGTCGGAACTATTCGCTTTACCATTCACTGTCGTCTGAAGGCTCGTTATATCTGTTTTATCTGCCTTGCCATCTATCAGACCTTTCAGCACTTTCCCTTGTCTGGCACTTAATGCTGTGTCTCCCTCATCATGCGTTAAATCGTCCCTTACTATTACTCCCTCTATGTTGGTTATTGCTGTCTGTAATTCCGTTATCTCGGTCGTATGTTTATTTACTGTCGTCTGTAACGTCGTTACTGTTGTACTATTAGCCTTCTTGTCCAGTAAGGTCTTTATGTAATAGCCCTGATACGCACTCAATACTTTCTTCGTCTTCGCTTCACTGCTGGAGTCCGTCAAGTTATCTACTATCGGCGGAATTAACCCTTTTAGCACTACTCCTTGATTGGCACTCAACGCTTTTCCTCCATCGGCAGTCGTCAGATTATCCACTACTGGCGGGATTAAGCCCTTCAATACTACTCCCTGCTTCGCACTTAATGCCTTTTCACTGTCTGATGTTGTCAGGTCATCTACTACAATAGGGATTAGTCCCTTTAACACTGCTCCCTGTGAGGCACTCAATGCGTCTGTATCACTGGTACTAAGTAAATTAGCTATTATCTTTGGCTTTACGTAATCTAGTCCATCCCATTCTGTCGCTCCGTCTCCTACCTTGAAACGTCTCGCTGTCTTATCGTATCCGGGTTCTCTATCTAAAAGAACTGGGTTTTTTGCCTCCCAGTTCTCCGCCGTATCTCCTCTTAATTGATACCTCACATAGTTCGCCATCTCTAGCTCGCCTTCGTTATCGTCCTACCTGATACTCGCCCATTCGTATAGTTTATCGTCATCGTCTCTCCGGTACTTGCTGTTATCATATCAAGCCTGGAACCTGTCCACATTAAGTCCGCTGTTACTCCATCATCAAACTTTATCCTCGTGGGCTTACTATATGCGTTGATGTTTTCTACTGTATATCCCATTCCGAATATACTCGCTTTCTCCAATATCTCTTGCACTGTCTCCTTCAGCTTATTTATCTCTTGTGTCAGCGTAGCATTCATATTCGTTACGGTATTGCTCAGGTTCGTTACGGTGCTGTTATCCGCCTTGTTGTCTACCATTATCTTTAATACCTTACCCTGTTCTGCCGTTAAGACTTTGTCTGCTCCTCCTGCTACCAGGTTATCTACCATTTCAGGCGTGCACCATGCTAAATTGTTCCAAGACGTTACTCCATCTCCGACTTTCAGCCCGTGCTTCTCCAAATCTGCAGCTATTTCTCCTAGTGATAATACGGGATTACTGCTCTCCCAGTTCGCAGTTGTGTCTCTGCGTATTAATATCTTTATATAACTTGCCATCTTCTATGCTTCTCCTCCGTTCCATGCTTCTATATTGTCCGTTTCCACCAATGCTGGCCAGCCTCCTAATAAGCCTGCCAAATGTTGCATCCACTCTTCCCCTGTCTCTGGGTCATTCTCGGAGTCTATCCTGAATGGGTCAACTCCCCACCACCACACACAGAACCTTTCCCCTAATGTTCGCTGTATCATATATTCGCTTTACCTCCATCTACTTCTCCTACTTGTTCGGGCGGACTATAGCCTCCGTCAAACCAGTGCTCTATATTCGCCTCGTATTCCTCTTCAGTCGTTGAAGCAAATCCTCCGTCATATTCGGGATTGTCCAATATCTGACGGATTGCCTCCCACTCCTCATACGTTAGGTGATAATGTCCATCTAGCGTACTTCCTCCTAATAGCCCGTTCAGCTCTTCATGGTCTAGCTCAGACGCTCCTCCTTTCAGCGGCGGGTCTATTCCTGAAAATCCCACTACTAACGGGTCTAGTACGGGCTTCTCATACTTCAGGAAAAATGCGTCTACTAATTCACTGTATACACTCATGGGCTTACCGTCTCACCGTAGATTATTGCTTCCGTCTGCTCCGCTGCTCCAATAAACTTCACGTACGGCGCATAGCCCCATTCCTGCTCCGTATCGTAATCGTCCGATATTGTCATGCTCAATCCTGAATTCCCCTGATACAGCTTCAATAGCCCGCTTTTCACTTTCACTTTCAATCTATACTTCTCACAGTGCGGGATATTTATTCGCCTCTCCATCCCTACTCTGAATTTGAACGTCCCGCTTATCAGGATTTTTGACTTCAGCGGCGGATAATTCTCATCTATAAGCTCTAATCCTAATTCTTTATACGGCACAAATATTGTCGTGCTCGTCTCTCTGCCGGGCAGAAAGTTGTATATCTTTCCTCCGGCTTCGTAATTTATCTGCGTCTCCGTGTTGTTCTTATATGTCGGCATTCTCTCACCTCATTTGCCTATCGCTAGATAATTCACACTTGCAACCGATGATGTACCTGTCTCTCCATTATCCGCTTGTCTTGCACAATAAAACCCTTCCTTATTATAGCTAACCAACTGTACCCAGCAATCATCACACCCGCCTCCACTTACATTCTGCCAGGGGGATGGCGTTGTATATGACAATAATACCGTATAGCATGCTTTAGGAAATGCTGTCGGATACTCATACCAATTAAAACGCTTTTCTGCAAACAGTGTTCCTGAATTACCCCACTTCACTATCAACCCGTTCTTGAATGTTACGCTTCCTACTTCGGACAGTTTGGCATCCGTTATTCCGTCTCCTTTATCATCGGGTATCAGTCCCTTAACGTAACTCTCTAGCCCCGTTACTCTACCGACTGCTATTGTGGCATTGCTCAGATTGCCGCTCACTTTAGAACCGTCAAGAGTTCCTGTTATGTTCCCAAATGCTGGCTTATAGTTCGGGTGCGGATTACTGTCATCTATATGCTCTTTTAGCTTGCCGCCTAACGTTGTGTTAAACGTTGTACTGTCCAGCTTATTACTGTCTAAACTGTTTAATATTCCGTATATCCTTTCTATTTCTTGGATGTGTTTTCCGAATGCGTCCCTTGTCGTGTCTCCTCCGGCTACAAATGCTACTGGATATTCAACTCCATAAGGCATTACTTACACCTCCACTACTTCTAGTCCCATTGTTGATATTGAACAGCCCCCTCCGTATATCCTTATCTCTGGCGTTATCTGCCAATCTCTCACTATACACCTACGCCTTGCTGTCAATACGCTGCCTTCAGGAAATAACGGGTCATCATCTTCATAGGCTATATCTGTATCATTCGGCGGGTCATATATTCGGTCTATTACTCCTCCGTAACTGAATGGCATCTTGTACTTCCCTAACAACAATTCGGCCTTACACTCTGGCATCAGCTCGAATGAGGCAAACGCTCCCTTAATCAACGTCTGCTTTCCGTTCAGGATTGTTCCCAGTCTCATTACTGCTTCTATCGTCTGCTTTCCGCCTTCCTTCATATCATCTTGTGTGTAACCATCTATCACTTCATACAAATCTTTCCCTATGAACACGTAAAGTCGGTCATCTACTCCGGCCGCATGAATTATCTTGGCGGGGAACTTAAACTTTGTCCATATCCCTCGCCCATAATCAAACACCCAGATTTCTTCCCTATCTCTTGACGGCAATATCCATAACTGCTGCTTCACTGCTACATCCCATAATTCTGCCGTGTCGTCTATCTGCGGCGTTAAGGCATTCGACACCTTTCTGTCAGGCCATGACGTTTTCACTTCTCCGTATGCTGTTACGCTCGATAATGACGCTACTCCGGATAACGTTACGTAATAAACATCATTTCCTACTGCCTTAATACTTCTAGGGCTGTATGTTCCGGTGTTATGCGCTGCCTCCAATACCTGAAGTGTGGTTGTCTCTGGCGTTGAACCAAAATCCCCGGTCAGCCTCCAGATTGTACCTTTGTCTGGCTCTCCGGTCGGCGACTTGAAGATTATAAGGTCTTTCGACAGCGGTATTACTGCATCTATATTCATTCCGTCCTTATACCCGATTTTCACATACTGGCCGGTACTCACATCATTATCATCTGTATTCCAACTCTCGCAGTCTCCTACCCATGAGAACCTTATTATGTCCGTCCCGTCTAATACTCCTACCCGACCATTACGGATAAACACTTGGCGGCTATTTTCGGGCGCATTCTCTAGCGTCGTCAGTTCAGGCATTTCTTTATCTATCAGTTTCTGCAATTTCCCTCCGGACGCTATCAGCCAACAGTCATTTTCTTCCGCATCTACCCACGGCTCTATCGTTATATCTTCGTCCCCTGTCAGCTCTCCCGATACTTTCAGGATGTTATTCCATAGAAAGTAATACAGCCGTCGTGTTCCCTTTACCCGTGCTAAGAAACCTTTGCGTCCTCTTACCGGCACTACAAAATCTATTTCTTCCGGGAAACGTCCTGACCACACTAACCCGCCTCTTACCTTCATTGCTCCGGTCAGCGGTGAAAGCTCTACATTTAATGCTTCTTTAAGTTCATTCTTCGGCAAACTCTCCGAGGGGACTGATAAGTTCAAGCCTCCGTCAAATGATGAATAGAATATTGTTTGTGCGTTACTATGCTTGTTGCTCAACGTTGCCATTCGGGACACCTCCATAACCCAACAACATTAAATCCTGCGTTATGTTATATTCGTGTTTATTCAGCGCATACACCGCCGCTAACGAGATTATTGATAGGCTCTGGTCTAATTCATACGGCAATTCACTATCCATCCCGTAATCACTCACATACGGCAACCTCGCAAAGTATCTCACCGGCACACTAGGGGCTTCTCCATAGTAAGTTATTACCTTGTCCGATACTGTTATTGGTACTACTCCACACAATGAAAGAAAATCACTCGGTAATATCGCTCCTGTTGTTACGTTTAGCGTCCTCATTAACCGTAAATCTCCCAGTCCGGCCTGACGCTTCGAATATTCATCTACTGCCCTATCTATATAGCTCAATAACTCCTGCGTCCCTTCAGGTTGTTCTAAGTTTCCTCCATCCGTGAAACCTGTCGCCTGCTCATCGGAGATATAACGCCGGAGCATTGCTATCATCTGGTTCGGGGTCATATCATTATATCTTCCCTCCTAATACCTGTACGGGGCCAGCATCGGCAAAGTGTGATACCTCTCTCGCTGATAATACCTGACTGCACTGCAACACTACCTGTTCTGCTTTCTCTAAGTTATTACCGAACAATGCCAAACTTACCTGCTCTATGTACGGCGACATTGACTGCAGCACGTCTAAATTGTCTCCTAGTCCCGATACCCTATTCGGCACATAGTAATACTCCAGACTGTACGCTCCGGGCGCGGCATATATCGTATCTCCTATTATCCGGTATGTTCCTTCTACTGCTGGCAACGTACTTGTCGGGATTGCTTCTCCGTCATCCCCCATACCTACCTGATGTACACGCACAAAATCCGTCGGTAATGACATGCTTCCATCTGAACCTACTACTATGATTTGCTTCTTCATTACTGCCTGTACATATCTTTCACTTAATCGGCTGTACAGAAGCGTCGTTGCCTGATTTATACTCTCTATCAGTTCATAGTCAGAGTATTTCACTCCCTGCATGTCCCTTAACGCATACCTTAACGACTTCACTAACCTTACTACTGGTATCATCACACATCACCTCCACTGCAACGCCAATATGGAAATCTCTGCAATAATCTGCGTAATGCTCCCTTGTCATTATTCCTACTGAAACTCAGATAATCTATATCGCACATTGCCTCTAACATTGCCGCTTCCTCTACGGGTATCCTCGCTATCTCTCGTCCTACTAGCTGCCCTTTCTCATATATGAAACCTTTGCCGTTTTGTACCCGTTCCCAGTTCTCACGTTCTAGGTCATCACTGTTTATATGGGTAAGGAGCTTGATTTCTTCTCCAAACTCCTCTAACTCCTGACTGGCTATCATGCTGCTGTCGGCACTACTCCGTCTAGGTCTTCTATCTTGAAGTGCGCCTTCTCTGCCCTCATCTCTAGCGTCCATTCTCCGTTTACTGCTCGCCGCTGCATATCGTTTATCTTCGGCAACTCGAACGTCTTGAACGGTCTCAAAAATGCTTTCTTCATGTATTCGGGACTTAATCCATATACAGTGTCATTCGGCATAAATCTATCCGTTACGCACTGCAATACTCCGAAATCTGTCTCTAACACGCTAATTACCTGTGAAATCTTACGTGTCTTATTCCCGTCCATGTACTTTGTGTTACCCGCTGTGAAACTCGATATTACTCTCTTGTTTCTTGGCGATACTAACAGGATTGAGGGTTTTCCTCCTAAGTTCCATACCTGTTCCAGTGCGTTGTTGATTATGTCGAACGTTAAAGGTCTCGGTGTTCCTCCATTGCTCAGGATATTTGTTACTATCCAGTATGGTAATCCTCCGAACTCTCTCGGTGTTGTCATACTTCCTAATACTTTCGTATCCTGCGTCAATAAGGCCTGTTCGCAGTCAAACGCTAATTCCTTCATCTTCTTTGCCATCTGGTACGCTATTTCACTACGAAGCCCATACTTCAGCACTACTTCCTGCGTATCCGTTACATGGATGCCTCTGTGCATTATCTGCGTGTAGTTGCTCAATCTTGTACGCGGTTCTACCTGCACCGTTGAATAGGTGTAGCCTTCTACTTCCTTGTTGTCCTCGGCCTCTCCTAACGTATCTTCAAGCCATTCATGCGTTACCTGCGTTGCCTTTGTCCTGCTTAACCTTGAATATAACGGCGTTTCATCGGGAGCTATATTCGTGATTATCTCGCTTACGTCTTCCCTATTCCCTACTGCCTGATATGTGTTACTTGCCATTTACTATTTCATCTCCATTATTAAACTATTCCCATTCTCATTAAAGCCTGTGCCTGCCTGTCCATGTCCATTTCTCCGAAGTCTCGCAAATTCACACTTCCGCGTCCTTCATATCCTGAACCTGTACTCTCTAGTACCGGCGGTCTCTGTGTCCTTGTTCCGGCTGTTCGGTACTGCTGCTTGCCAGATAAGAACTCCCCATACCACTGCGTCAATGCCCTCTGGATTGTCCCCCAGTTGTTACCTCGTCCGGCATCTACTGCTCCCTGTAACGCAGCGTTCACCTGCTGCGGCGTTAAGCCTTCTGCCTTCATCCTCGCGTCAAACCAGTTATTGAACTCCGTATAATCCGGCCGTCTCACTAACTCCGCATTGAACCTCTGCAATTCCTGATATTCTCTCGATACCCTCGCATATTCCTGTTTCGCCGCATAATCCCTCTGCGAAATCTCATTCATTGCCATCTGCAACGCTGCCCGGTGTTCTGGCTCATAGTCATCAAAGTCATCTGCGTCTTCAAGCCCTAACTTCTCTAGTGCTAATCTCTGTGCTTCTTCTGCTAGTTCTTTCGGCGTGTGCTGATGCGGGGCTTCGTATCCAGGCGGCACATTCCCTCTTGACTGTATCTGTGTCTGCGCTTGGGCTTGTATCCTGCGCTGCTCTAGCTGCCCTCTCACTATGTCCGCATACTCTCGGAACTGTTCTGGTAATCGGTTGATGTCCCAATTCTCATACGGGGTCGCTTTCAGTTCATCCGTCGTATAGTACTGCGGGGCTTCATGGTAATCGGGGGCTTCTGGCTCGTCCTTCACGTCTCCGAAAAAGTCCTCCCTAAACTGCACATCTCCATTACTGTCTATGCTGACTTCGGGCGTTGTTCCCTCCGGTACGTCTACTCTTGGGGCTTCGGGGGCGGGCGTATAGTCTGGCTCTGCGCTAGTTGTTACTTCCGGCTGTATCGTCTGCTGTTCGTCCATCGCTTAATTCCTCCCTTATCCGAGCGGCTATCTTGCTCCAATACTCTTTACGTTTGCGCTCATACATCTTCTTGTCCTGCGGCGTTGGCAAATATTTCTCGAAGTCCTTGAACTCCTCGTCTATTATCGCCTGCATCCTCGCGTCTAACTCTACTGCTTTCTTACTCACTCCCATACTTCGCTAGCTCCTTTTCTGCTAAGTCTCCTATATCTATTTGGGTCTGGCACAACTGGCGAAAACGGCTCATTATCCTCAATTCTGATAACGGCTCGTTTATATCTTCTGGATATTCCCCGTTCTCAAAACCTCGGATTATCTCGTCTCTTCGGTCGTCAAGAAATTCCTTCAACACTTCTCCAGCTACCTTGTAACGTCTGCCCTGTTCTACTGCCTCTCTTAATGCTGCTTCATGCTTTTCTAGGTCGTCATTCTCTGTAAATAGCAGGTCTTCCATCGCTATATCCTCCTAGTCTTTGCCTACAAAAAGCACCCCTGCTTCTGGGAGTGCCTTACTCTTACGACTTTTATGCTTGAGTATCATTTCCAATAATGGAAATCTAACGCCAGTTTTTACACTCTTCTTTTCATTTTAGACGTTAAATTGAAATAAAACTCACTTCCCTTTGACATCTAAGCTCTTTACTCTCCATTTCTTAGAGGCAAAAACGCTTTCACGGCTTCTTTAGCTACCTCATAACCGTTCGGCGTTCTACGAATTAATCCTCGCTTCTCCAAGTCATTCATATCTCTCATCAGCATTCGGCTGCGTCCTTGATACTGTTTTAATACTTCATTGGGCAACCTGTGCCTTAAGTCTTTTAGCTCCATTTCTCCTGAAAACTCGGACATCCCTAGCAACAAATCCCTGCGTCTACATAATGCTGATGTCGGGTTCACGCCAAAGCATACTTCATGTACATAATTCTTCCACGTTACTTTTAGCTGTTCGTCCAATATACTAGTTATCTGGCTATCCAGCGCGTCTACAAATCCCTGTACTGCATAATTGATAAATTCTACTTCGCCGTTCCTTTCTCTTGATGAACGTTTTAGCATATCGTAATACATGTCTCTAGTATCATTGTAGTATGACGTTAAGAGATGCGCCGCTATTGACGGCACTCCTGCCTTCATTAACATACGAAACTCTAACACACGTGCACTTCGACCATTCCCATCTCCGAACGGATGTATCCACGCTATATAAAGGTGCGACATTACTGCCTTCAATATCCCCTCCACTAGCGGATGGTCGGACATTAGCCCCCAATCCATACTCAACCAATCAAATAATCTCTCTAATAGATATTCACAGTCTTCGGCGGGGGCTCCTCTATAATTACCTACTATTACAGGATACGTTCGGATTTCTCCGGGGATTACTCCATCCTCTATTTGTACCCCTTCTAGTATCTTCTCATTATCAGCTTTCAGGGTCTCTAGTGTCGCTTCACAACTTTTGCCCGCTTTGATTTCTCGGATTATTCCGTCATATACCTCTAGCACATTGGATACTTCCTGCGCTTGGTAACGACGCGATAAGGGGATTTTTACTGTCTCTCCTCTATATATCTTATCTACATCGTCCTCTGTCAACGTATTACCTTCTATGGCTGTCGTCGCTCTTATACCTTTCTTCAATGAGATTTGGTTCAACTCTTGCTGTTTTTCGGGGCGTAAGGGTATTCCTGCCAAGTGCTTACATTTCGATTCTGCTGCTCCTAGAAGCATCCACAATTTATACGATAGCTCTCTTAAATCTAATGTATAGCTGATAAATTCATGTGTCTTTTCATATGTTCTCGTTTTAGCTTTCATGTTAGCGTCTCCATTTATTTCGTTTTGACAACATTTTATCAACTTTACATCTTATATAAATGGCAGTTTTTCTCAATTATTATTCTAGCTTATTACTCTAAATATCTCTTTTTACATTCTGCCACCTTGTTGCTTCTGTATCTGCTCTAATGCCTGCTGCTGTTCCTGCATTGCCTGCGCCTGCATTTGTTGCTGCATCTGCATAAAAAACTGCTGCTTCACTATTTCAGGGTCTAGCACATAGCTTTGTGGGTCTCTAATTCCGCTCTCCTGCAATAATTTCTGCGCTGCTTTTGCCCATTCCCCGGGCGTTATTGCTCCTATCTGCATTCCTGTCGGGGCTAACATCGATAAATAGAATTGCAGGTTCTCCACTGTCTGTTTCTTCTTACCCACTCCAGCTTCTGTGTTCACGTCTATATCGAACTCTCCTCGTAAGTCATCAGGCGTTACTTGAAGCATCTGGTTCTTCAACCTTATCACTTGCGGCTGGTCTATGTATCTCTGGTTCAGTTCCACCATAAACCTCAATACTTCCCCTACTCCGGTTTCCGCAAACACCCTCACTATATAGTCTATCCTCTGTTCGCTGGCCTGCTGAAGTAAGCTAATCCCTGTCGCTGTCTTGTTCAGGCTCTTTCCGCTTAGTCCCTGATTATAACGGCTGCGCCCTGTCCATTCCTCTAATGCCCCTTCTAGATACTCAAATAAATTCATTGTCCAGGGGGCTAATCCTTGCTGCGGGAATGGATATGCTATCCCTCTAGGGTCGGCTCTCGTTCGAATATATTGGCGGTTCTCTTGGATGTCTTTCACTTCTACATGCGTTGCGTCTATGAAAAATCTCTGATTATTCACATTCACTGTATTCACCAGCAACTGTCGCATTAACGCTGTCTTGATTGTCTGCACTTCCCCTACTACCTCTGCCAATGACATATCCGCTAGTACCTTGAATGGGTCTCTTACTGGTGAAAGGGTGAATATCGGCACTCGCCCATACGGATTTTCCGTTACTCTCAGCAACTCATCGCCCACTACTGAAACTAGCGCGTCTTCTAGTAATCCATCTCCGTTTATATCCAGCTTCACATAACATTCATACAAAAAATGCACCCCATAAGGAGTGCTCTCAAGATAAAACAAAAAAAAATTACTGCCCCACCAATGCTCCTATTACTTCTCGCAGTTTCTCTATTTCTCCTGTCAGCGTTAGGCTCACTCTCACTCCTGCCACTAATTTTGGCAATACAAGCTCATTCTCTACGGCAGTAGGCTGGGCTTCCTGCGATACATGCGACATCGTGTAACTTCCTGTCTTCCTTATCGAGGGTAATACCTCATTCGTTACCCAATGCCGAAAATCCTGCGCGTCCGGTTTATTGCTCCTCATTATCAGCGCATATACTCCGCTCTCGTTCGTCAGTAGCATCTTTCTCTCTGCGGCCTGCTTCACTCCTCCCCGAATAAAAGTCGTGGGGATAAATTCCTTCCTTAATTCGCTGTGCCTTAAAGATCTTTTTGCTACATCATTAGCACTCCCATTCTTGCCAATCCCAAGACCAGTGCATAAATCGCAGACAACAAACCAATATTCGCCGTCTATTTCTACCGTCCTGACTTCCAGTCCCTTAAAACTGTAGATCTTCAGTTTGCTATACATTCTTTACCTCCAACATATATATTTGCTTTTTATGTCTCCACACGTTATAATAACTACGTAATAAATATACGTGTTGAATACATTCTATTTTGCATAAGTAAATAATAACAGATAGGAGGCTCTTAATCAAGAGGCTCTAATTTTTTTGTGTCTCAGACGTGAAAAAACTGTTCACCCTCTGTATGTCATTCAGTACTGCTTTTCTTATACGCCCTCTGTCTATTGCATTCTCTCGGCTGTCGGGGAGTCCTAGACTGTCAAGGCTCGGCTGTCCTAATTCATTCATCATCATTCTTTCATCCATTTTGCTTGTCCATTAAAACCCGTTACATCCTTCCGGCTATTGGATTCCAATCTACTACTTCACCTCCATTCTTTTTATAGTTATACGGCTCTGCTACTACTTGCTCCATGTACGCCAGTGCGTCTATCACGTCATCATGTGCTCCGTGCGGATATGCCAGTAATTCACTCTCTACTTTGTCCAACCACGCTGCGTCCCTCTTGAACCATACTGTACCTACCGCAAATCTAGGCTGTAAGCTGTCTATCCTTATCTCTTTCTTCTTTTCCGCCTTCAGGGGTGTTATTCGGAAGAATATACCGCGTTTAGGCATTTCTTTCTCCATGAAGTGCTGTAATGCTGCCTGATATGCTACTACCTCTATCCCTACTGTCAGCGGTCTCCACTTCTGCACTGCACTGAATACCGCGTCTATCGTCGTACTAGGGTCATATCTGCCATACTCTACATCCAGCACGAACCAATGCCCTGCTCCGTTCACTCCTACCGTTACTATTGCTGAATAATCCGCGTTCACTTTCTGCGATATGGCCAAGTCTACTGTCGTATACACATTCAGCTCAGCCATTTTCGGCGACTTATCGTAGTAATGGAAATATTCTCTCTTGAATTTCTGACTGTCGGGACTTATACACTCACACATCTTTTCTCTATACCATATGTCGGTTTTTCCTACTTTTGACCAGTTCTCTCGGTCTACCTCTATCTCCTTTAACGGCCACTTTTCCGGCCATGCACTGTCTCCGGAGGGCGTTAATATCGGTATCCGTCTCGTCTGGAAGTGTAAACTTTCGGCGTTCTTGATTACCTGCTCTATTATGCAGCGTTCTCCTAGATTGTTCCCTATCAGAAATATTCGGGTCGTTTTTCCCAGAAAGAATACATCACTCAAGAACCAGTCCCAGTCCGTTACCGTTACCGTTTCACTGCGGGCATCTTCATTATCCTGCGGGTCATCTATTATCACCAAATCTGGCCGTTTCGAACCCCAGCTAAGCCCTCTTACTGATGCTCCCTTACCGTATGCCTCTATTCTGACTTTATCTCCGGTGTGATAATGCACCTCTAACGCAAGCCCGGAATTATCCTTCACTTCGGACACTAAACCATTCATCTCTCTTGACGATAAGAACTCTCGCGATACTTCTTGCAGTTTCTTGCTAGCTAACGTCTGCGTTGCACAGATTATCACCAAGTAGCTTCGGTGTTTCTGCCCATACGTTAAGGCATGAAGCAGGTTTGCCCTTATCACTATCTGCGTCTTCGCACTCTCTCTAAATGCCTCTATCGCGAAATTTTTTGTCCCGTTTAACAGAATATTGCTCCATTCTTCATGGAACTTGGCCGGGTTCACGTCTTCTTCGGAGGGGATAAATTCTTCTCGGAATGATATTAATGATTTTAACGCTCGTTCTTCACGCCTTATCAGGGTCGTTAGCTCCTGATTGTCCATCTTCTTGCTCCTGGCGTTCTTTCAGTAGTTCCCGTATCTGTGCCCTTACGTCAAGATTGCCTGATACCTCCATATTTACTGCCTGTAATGGCTTCCCTTCCGTTCGGTCTAACACTTCCGTTATTGCCCACATCGCTATTTTCGGGTTCTCGTGATATATATACTCTACTAGTTGCCGCGCTGCTTCGGGGCTGGCTGCCTTCAATATCTCTTTCACTTCGGGGTTCCCTCTTGGCCGTCCTCCGGGATTACCTGATACTCCCTTCTGAAACTGCCTGCCCCATTTTTTACCTGGCATTTTTATCTCCTTTGCTGTCTGTCTTTCTCTCGTGTCGGATACTCCAATACGTTATACCCTGCATACTTCAGCTTATCCCATGTACAAACATAAAATTCGGCCTGTCCTATTTTATCTGCTCCAGTTTTTTTCTCTCTTGCTAACCCTCTCGATATGAACTCCGATAAGTCCGCTGTCCTTACTATACCCAGCCCTGCAAGCTCTCCGTCATCATCTATATATGACTGCACACTATACATCGGGTATAGTCCTCCCTGCGATATGGCCTGCGTTCGTTTCTGGTGTTCCGTCAACACTCCGCTCGCTCGGTCTTTTCGTACTGTGAATGTTCGGTAATTCTTCCCGTACTGCACTCGACTTGCTACTCCTAATACTAGGCTCGATTGTTCTGAATGAAGCAGATAATCTATTCCGCAACTCATATCTAACAACTGGCAGACTTCATTCTCTCTGCCTTCTACCTTCATCATATGCCAAAAGGGTAAAAGCTCTTCTATTACGGGTTTTACTTTCTCTTCAACATAAACGCTGCTTCTCGCCATATCCCTTTTCACTGCATTCATTTATCTCTATACCTCTGCTTTGTGCTATCTCTGCATTCTCTCGATTTATCTCATATCCGTAACCTTTACGCCCCAGTTTCGCTGCCGCCAACAAAAACGTTCCTGTACATGCAAACGGGTCAAATACTGTGTCCCCGCTCTTTGTACTGTGCCGGATAAATCTTTCGGCTAGCTCCATCGGTTTCTGCCATGCGTGATACCTGTCGCCTAGTCTGCCGTCGGGCGCGTTTACCTCCTGCACTGCCCACTGTTCGTTCGTCAGCGGACAGTCCAATGCGGGGGCTTCAATTCCCCTGTAGAATAAACATGCCTGATAGTTCTGCTTATAACGGTCTTTCGGGTTATTGCCCAGCGTGTTTTTATACGTCCAGATTAATACCTGCTTCAACGTCATATGTTCTGGCACTCCCACGTTCAGATACGCTCTCAATTCTTCGGGGTATGCACCTATGAACACATAGGCACTTCCTGTCGGCTTCACGTGCTCTAACGCATTCGGCAGCCATGACTGCGCAAAACTCTCTATATCTTCAACGTCTGTACTGTACGGCGGGTCGGTCAGCAGTAAGTCATACGGCTCTTCGGGGATATACCCTATACCGTCTCCAATATAAAGCACTGCTGTTTGTCCTTTCTTCGTCTGACTGGCTATATCTGCTTTCGCTTGCTCTATCTGTTCGGCCTTCTTCTGCGTCTTTATCATATTCAGCACCAATGAACGCGATACTATATCGTCATTTTCTCGTGCTTCGGCTATTGCTTGTTCCACTATATCCGGATGCGCCGCCATCAATTCATATTGTGAGGCTTGTTTGCGGGTTATATTCGTTTTCGATAACGCTTCGGTTTTCGTTTCTTGCTCTGTTTCTCTGGGATACAAAGCACTTTTCGTGTACTGATTACCCGTACTTTTCGGCATTGCCGCGGTCAATTCTCCTAGCCTTACTTCTGCTCGCGTCTTCACTTCCGCTAACTGCTGCGCTTCTTGCACTTTCTGCTGTAATACTTCCTGCGCTAGTCCAAGCCTCTTGATTGCGCTGATTTCGGCTCTCACACTCTTCAATTTCTCCTGTGCTATCACCGCAAATGACGCTACGTCTTCAAACTTCGCCGGTAATTCGTATCCTTGTCTGATTGCTACTTCATTCATTTGTGTCCTCCTCTTCGCTCTCCTTTTCTCAATAACAAAAAACACGAGGTAAGGAGAACCAAAAACCCTCGTGCTATTCCGCTTATTCGCATAAGATTTGAAAGGACGGAATTTGCCTGTCTTACACATTCGCGCTTGTGCTCTTATGCTCCTTGTACGCTAAGCTACATCTATTACTTTTACCACTTTTACGTGCTTGTAGGCTTTCGTATTTATCTTTAGCACACTGCTAAATGTACTCTTCGCTTCTTCTTCTGCGTCCTCTATATCCGATGGTAACTTTTCTCCAGTATATTCACTTACTACTGCTAATACTGCCACTTCATCCCTAGCTCGCTGCACCAGACTGCTACGGCTTATGGTGTCGTCGTCTAGCTCAAACTCCATATCTAGGGCAGGCACTTTCACGGTGCACGTCTTCTTCTCGGCCTCGTCGTCAGAAATCGAAAAGTACGCGTGATATTCGTATTTCATCAGATTGCTATTCCGCTCACTGATACCAATGTGGCTGCTCCGTTTGCTGCGGCATTGATTATCATCTTCACTAATCTCTTCTCCGCGTTCGGCTCTACTACCGTCTGGATCGCTAATATGCAGTAATTCGTTCCGTTCACTACCTGCGAACCTACATACAACACCGGCTGATACTCTGCTCCTACTAGCCCTCCGGTTACCGCCGTAAATGCGCTCTGCGCCTTCTGCGGGAGATTGCACGGTTTCATCTCATCTATATTCCAGCCACCTAATGTTACTGCCATCTCTATTTTTCCTCCTCTAGTTTTCTTGTCGCCAGAGGCGGGGTTCGAACCCGCGCTTGCCTCTATCGCCGCTCTTACCATCTTAAGCTACTCCGGCATATTCTCATAAAAAAACGACCCCATTTCTGAAGTCGTCTTATCGAAAACTTGTATATTATTTTTTTACACAACTCTTCGATGTTATTAGTATATCACCTTTTCCGTACTTTACTATTCAATTGTCTGACAATTCTTATCCCTTGTCATCTACTTTTATGAAATTCTGTAGTTTTACTTACCATAAAATTAACCGGAAGTACCATTTTACCTCCGGTTTTCTGTAGTTCTACTTACTCGATGAAGGTACTTTCTCTCCTGCATGTTTCTGGATTAGTACCTGTAAATTCTTCACCATGTTCGCTTCATCTGCTTCACTCACTGCCGCCTCCGTTGACTGCATTAAGTCTTCTTGTGCCTGCAATGTCAGCTCCTCTAACTGGGTAACAAAGTCCTCGTTCAAGTCCTTCACTCCTAGATACTCCAGCATCAGACGCACCTTCTTTAGCACATTACCCTTCTTGCCTATCAGCTCCAAGCAGTCTAGGCAGTCTTGCGCATGTCCTACTATCAGCTCTAGGTTCTTCAATAGCACTTCAAGTCCGGCTTTGTCGTTCGTGTAGTACAGCTCGTCTACCAAACTTGCTGCTGCATGGCTGATAAATCCCGCCTGCTCCTTCAATCCCATATCCGCATATTCTGTTGTTATGTTCATGTTTTTTGCCTCCGTTATGTTACAATGACGACCGGAAGCTCTCACACTTCCAGCCAATCATCTTTACATCGACAATCCACTTAGGATTAACGATATTTCTTTTAGCAGACCGTTCATTTGATATATCTCTTGGACGACTGCTTTTTTTACTGCCGCTGCTTCTTTGTACTGAGTTACTTTCTGACTCTCGGCTTTCTTACGCTCTATTTCGGCTGCTCGTAAATACGGCATATCTTTAATCCTTTCTTGTTACGCTGAAACGGCTGCTATTCACTGAACGCGTGTAACTGGCATACATGTCTTCATGCTCACGGCGGAATAAACTGCTGTCGAACCTCTGGGACGTGTAGTTCTTGTACCGTGCCTCATAGTCCCCTAATCTCAACGTATCCTTACCGATTGCCTGCATTTCAGCCTTCACTTCATACTCCAAAAAACTTATCTGCTCCTGCAAGTCGTCCATTTCGGCTTTCAGCTTATGGATTAACTCCAACCTCGTCAGCAGCTCCGTACTGCTCAAACTCATCTCTGTTACCTCCTCTTTCGCTACTACTACGGCTTCGTCCGTCTTCGGGCTTCTACCGGCGTAATGCTAGTTTGTCAATTTACTTTGCGCTCTATCCTGCGCTTGATGTGCATATATTATATGCTATATCGTAGCTTAAATAATCAGCTAAATTACGTATTACCAACGAAAATAATTCTAAAATCGTTATAGTTGATATAATATATAGAAATTCTCAGGAGGTTCGCCATGAAAGGATTTATTACTGTTACTGAAGCGGCTAAAATCAAAAAACTATCTACAGGACATATTAGGCAACTTTGTATCGAAGGTAAACTTGAAGGGGTACAAAAACTTGGCCGGAATTGGGCTATACCAATAGCTTCTATTGAAAATTATACTCCAGGATTAAAAGGCTTTGCCGCTTATTGGGCTAACAAAAAGGCTGAATATGAGAACTTAAAAAACACCATTAAAACATTGTCTAAATAATTTTATTTTGGCTAATTTTGAAGTCCTATTCTATGAAAAAGAGAACGGAGATGTGCCAGTTCAAGACTTTCTATTCAGTCTTAACAATAAAATGCGCGCTAAGATGGTTCGAGCTATTAAGTTGCTTGAAGAAAACGGGACTAAACTACGTGAGCCGGTTTCAAAGCCTCTTGATGAAGGTATATTTGAACTTAGAGCACAAATCAGTACTGACATATCCCGTGTTTTCTACTTCTTTGTAATAGGAAAACATGCTATCTTGACTCATGGTTTTATCAAGAAAACACAAAAAACACCTAAATCTGAAATAGAGCGGGCTAAACGTTACCGCGATGATTATCTTAAAAGGAGTGGTTCAGTTTGACAGTTAGGTTCAGAGATTTTCTCAATGAACAGCTAAAAGACCCAGATTTTAGAGCTGAATACGAAGCTATTGAAGCTGAAGATACCATTACTCAGGCTATTATCACTGCTCAAGATTGTAACGGCTTTACTATAGAACAAATTGCAGAAAAAACAGGTATACCACAGTCAGAAATTCAAGAGCTTCAAGCTGGAAATGCTAACCCCACATTGCAGAAACTAAAGGATTTAGCACACGCTTTAGGCATGAAACTTAAGCTCGAATTTCAACCAATATTATAGATAAATACGAGTAGATTAATCTCACTTACATAAGCAGGTGTAGCTCACTTGAAATAACTCCCTGCTAGTTTCAGCAGCTCAAGTGTCCTACGGTAAAGCGTTGAGCCGGACAATCCTAGCTCCCTTTTTACTTCATGCTTCGTCTTATGCCTAAAGTACCTCAGAAACAATATCCATAGAAGCATACTGCGGTCATCTATACAGCTACTCAAGTCCGCTGTCAGCCGTCTTACCGGCAATACTAACTCTCCCGTTTTCTGCATCTTCTTCTCCAGATATATTACTTTACCTACCACTTGCGATACGGGGTCGGATACTCCATTTACGCTGTGCGCTTCATAGCTCTGTCCATGTACTGACATCAAACCCTCTTGCGTCTCCTTTAACTCTTTCAGCCGTTCTTCATTCTTATTATAGTCCCACAAACACTTTTCCACTTTCTCGGATAACACTTCTATCACCTCATGTAAAATGCTATACTCCGCTTCGTAATTCCTGTACTTGCGATACTAATATCATTACTAGACGATACTTTTCATCCTCTCTCAGCCTGTCCTGAACGCTCACAGACCTATTACCGTTAGATGCGTACGCGAACGTCCTGTATTTCGTCTCTCTACATGCAATATATCCACCTGCCTATCGTCTTTCAGTACTCCAGCCATCGTCAAACAGTCCTGTAATGCCTTCACTCGGTTATCTATGTCCCATCGTCTATGGTTCTCCGTCTCAAATAATATCCTTAGCTCCACTGCTCCGGTATAGACTTCTCTATCTCCACACCATTTAGCAATATCATTGCTTACTTGCTCCTGATACTCTCTACCGCTTGCTGTCTTGTATCGTCTGCCGCTTGATGTGCTTCGATACAGGTGATTGACTGTCGGCGGTAATCCTTCTAGCTCCAGTGATAGTAATACTTGCTTCATTGACTGCCCTACTTTCTTTCGCTACTCCTTGGGTTGTATTTTACTAAACATTCGAGATACTAATTATTATCTTCTCTCCTTTACTGATTTCTTTTCTCATCTTATCAAATATACTTACTTTTAAGGAGATGAGGTATCTTGGCTAATGTCTTTGATTGCGCTAAATATATACTTGAGACTTGCGGCAGAATGTCCACTATGAAATTACAAAAACTTTGCTATTACTGTCAGGCTTGGTCTCTCGTTTGGGATGATGTTGAACTTTTCCCTGAAGAGTTCGAGGCTTGGGCTAATGGGCCAGTCTGTAGAGAACTATACAATGCCACTAAAGGCAAATTTAGCGTTACTGCTGCTGATGAACTAGGCAATTCTAATAATCTCCAAGATTACCAAAAAAACAGTATTCGGATTGTTCTTGATTACTATGCTAAACATAATGCTCAGTGGCTTAGTCAGCTTACTCATTTAGAAGAACCTTGGATTAACGCTAGATTTTATGTACCTCCAGGTGTCAGTTCTTCAAATGTTATTTCTAAGGCTAGTATGGCTGAATACTATGGCGGCCTATAGAGAAAAGTCGGTAAAGCAGAAAAAGCACCCTCACGAACAGCCTGAAGCTAAAAGTACGCAAAACCCTGATACTTCTAATGCCCTTCATCCGTCTTGGTGCTTCTCCGCTTGTGATTGTAAGGCTTGGACTTTCTCGAAAGATGAACTGTTCTTGGAAATCTTACCTAGACTTAAAGAATGGGAAAATCGTACTTGGAATGAAATTCTCGTTATATCCAAAAAGGATAATCACTCTATTGACTCTGAAAAACTTAATAAGAAAGCTAAAGATAGACTTGATGATTTAATGCTCGAAGTCAAAGCAATTATTTCAATGCGCATTAACGCCACTCATAGACTTTACGGTTACAGAATTGGTAGCGTTTTTTATATTCTGTGGTTCGACAATAATCATGGCGATAATGATACCTGCGTATGTCGCTCTAGGAAAAAACACACTTAACTCCGGCGCATTGCCACTAACATAATTATTATTCTTTACCCTGTTCTCTGCTTATACATGTCTCGATAATAAAACTTTTTTCAATTTTTCTGAACTCTTCTACGCATTTTCTGCAAAATAAGGCCCTTTTTTATATATATTTGTCAGTTTGTCAGTTTCAAAGCTAAGTATCGATGTATAAAGGGTTTATAAATTTTGGGTTTGTCAGTTTCTTGTCAGTTTCATTAAATTGTTGTCAGTTTCTATACAATTCTTGTCAGTTTCCAGTAATAATCAGTGTTCACGCTATCTTTTGGCTTTTCGTATATATATATATTTGTCAGCTTCTACAAATGCCGATGAATACTAAAAACTGACAAAAGCTGACAAGCAAACTGACAAAAAAATGCCTATAAATAATGATGATAACTAGAAACTGACAAAACATACAAAAAACTCCATCTACAAAATATACTTCTTTCTTTCTTTCTTTTTGGATATATACTTTTATAGATGGAGTTTCTTTTTTATATACGTACTGACTTTTATTTATCTATTAGCTGATATGTACCATGCCCCACTTTCTTAATTCCACCCTCTTTAGCAAGCCTCCTCAAATTTTGTTGGGCTGCACTCATAGATATATTAACTGCCTGCGATAACAGCATTGGAGACACAGTATCATGCTCCTTTAAGTAGTCGAGTATCTGCCGCTTCCATTCTGGCATGGTGAACAGCTCAGCGTCGCCCTGAAGCACCCAGCCGAAGCCGTCAAGTCGCATAGCAAATTCTTTCTCCTCAACGTCCCTGCCAGTGCGGTGAAGTATGCCGCCGTTCTCAGCGCGAGCACGTTTAAGGATGAGGATAGTATCAGCCGCGCCCGCGATACCCGTAGAGCCTGAGACTTCATTAACATATCTTATTCACACTTTGCTCATGACTCTTTAGTTTCGCGCGCGCGCGTATAGGGAGAATTTTTGTCGCATAGAGCACTAAAACCCTTGCAGTGCAACAACCTATATGCGACAAGCCTTGTCGTATAGAATGTCGTATAGATGTCGTATATACACGTAAACCGTTGATATGACTATATGCGCTATGCGACATTCTATGTGTCGTATAAAAATCGTATTGTCGCATAGAAAATTACCTTGTCGTATACATGTCGTATAGGTGTCGCATAAAAAACGAAAACCTAGTTATCCAAAGGAAAATCTTATGCGACTTTCGGCGAATTTTTATTGTCGTATATAACTTATTGGTATCAGTGCCTTTATATTTCTATGCGACAATCTATGCGACATATAGTGTCGTATATAAGTTATTGGTATTACTATATAGATATACTCTATACGACATCTTTTGGGGTATCTTATAGTAATTATTCTTTGTCATAGAATCCAACTAAAGCATACTCCACCCATTTGTTTTGTCCCTTCTTCTTGAGTTTCTTTCCAACAACGAAAGAGGCAAGGTAACGTTGTAACTGACGCAAATTCATAATGTCTTTTACATTTTGGAGAACATCAGAAGCCTTGAACCACTCATCTGGCGCGTAAGTTTTGCGTAAATAGTCCCATAGTTCAGTTTTAGCGTTGCTAATGCCTTCAGGTGCAAGGTCAACCTTCATGACTGTACGTTCATTCTCGCCCTCTACGAGCTTGTATGTGAAAGGCATGAACTCCTGAAACCACGACTTGAGCACCTTAACCATGAGAGTTTTATTGTCATCTTGAGTGGGTTCGATACTGATAATGACACTGATAAGACGGTTAAAAATGCTGCTGCCGATAGCGTCATCCTGATTAAGAGCCAGTTTTCTTTCTTTAGCGAGCCTTTTTCTAGAATGGTGCATAAGGACAACAGCGATGTTATGTCTGTCAGCGAGAGTAAGTAGCCACCTGAAAATAGGTTTCATCTCCTGAGATTTATTTTCATCACTGTTATGAAAAGAACTGAGAGTGTCGAAGAACACAATATCAGGATGATGTATATCAATGATACGAGCAATATTATTTCTGCCCTCATCTTCATCAAGCATAATGGATATACCTTTTTTCTCCATATCAATCATGCCGTACATTTTGACGTTGTGCTTATTGACAGGCCAGTCAGTCTCAGTAGCACGTCTAATCATTAAGTCAGTGCCCGCCTCGCCCGCGAAGACAAGGCATTTGTGAGGATTACTCTCTTCAGCAAAACCATCAAAGATACTGCCGCCGACGGATAAGTCAGACACGCTTTTTTGTAGGAACCAAGTTTTACCAGTGCCAGGCGGTGCGATGACGGCACTAATGCGTTTACGAGGGAAAATGCCGCCAATGAAATCTTCAGGTGGTATTTGAATGTTCTTATCAAGTTCGATAGCCAGTTCGGTAAGTTTTTCCCTAGCTAAGAACTCATCTTGCTCATCTTTGTTCATACACTGCCACTGAATGAGTTTTAACAGCATTCTTTTAGTATCTTGTTTGCCATGAAGCAGGTAGTAGTCGTTCCAGTCCGAGCCAAATTCCTCATTGGAGAAAGTAGGAGCAATGACAGCAAGAAGGTTTAATTTATCCTTAGCATGGTTAGCCCTAGAAATGCCGGGGTTGCCCTCCGAGCGAGTGTCGTTGTCAGCGGTAATGATAATCTTAGAGTTAGTGTATTTTCCTTTAAGAGCCATGCAGACGTGCAGCAGGTTACCGCAGTCCATAGCCGCGACGCAAGGATAGCCCGTAAGCTCATAGACAGTAGCCATAGTAGCGTAGCCTTCGCCGACAAGTATAATGTCCGGATTATCGCCCAGTCCGAAAGGGAAGAAGCCGCCCGAAATAGGAGCTTGATAGAAATACTTTTTATTACCGTCAGCGTCGATGTACTGAATAGACTGTATAACACCGTTAATGTTGTATATGGGCACAAGCATAGTTTCATTAGTAGAGTAAGGGTTGAGGAACTTAACGCCATGAGGATGAATACCTTTACGCTGTAGATATGCGAAGTACGGGTCTTGAGTATCAGAAGTCTGCTCAAAGAGGATACGAGCATTCTCAGACGCGACAAGTTTATCGTGTTCACGTTGCTTGCGTAACTCTTCTTGGTGCTTTCGAGATAATTCGAGGTTCTTCTTGTAAGTCTCGTCATCGAAGTAAGATTTTCCTTCATCGTCAAGCTCCTCGCGTTTAAGTGTCCAACTGACAGCGTCGCCCTTTCGCCAATCCTGCACCCACCCAGCTGGCCAGTGTTGAGTGAAGATACAATAAGAGCCAGCGGTATTACTGCCTTTATCTTCCCTAGTTTTGAAGCGATGTATCTGCCCGTCAAGAATGATATCTTGTTCATTAAGGTTAGCGGGTAAGATGCCCAAGCTGAGAATGAAGTTAAGAACGCTGCGTTGAATGTCGTATTCGTTAAAGTGGTATTGTTGCAAGTATAATCCCTCCTGTTCCCAAAGTGAGGGCAGTTGTGAAAACCTGAAAAAGTCTTTGAGATGTGCTAAAATAGCGTACAACTCAAGAAGACAAAAACGGTAACCACCGACAGCCCCTCAAATATCCGAAACATTGCGTGAGACGGATAAACGGGGTAATTTTTTTTGTCTAAAATTAACCGCGAATATCTTATCACAGTTTCGGTAAGTCATAAAACCTTAGTAAAGAACAGAAGTAGCAACACGCCTATTGCAATAGCTAACTGAACACTGGCAAGGCCAGAGCCTATGAAAGAGAGATAGTAAGTCCATGATAAAGCTCCCCCTTAGAATGGAGGTTCGCCCGCTGGTATTGAGGCATTGTAATCGAAATCCTGAGCTGGATATGACTGTCCGTAGCCGTTATTCTGCTGGTTCTGTTGCTGCTGATTATTGTCCTTGTCTTTAGGCTTGAATACAGCAATCCAGACGCTATCGGAGTTATCCTGCTTGAGAGCGGAGAAGTTGAAGAAAGCGTCGAGCCTGATACGAACACGCCCGTCGTCAGTCTGATAGATAGAGCCTACGTTCTGCCAATGTTTTTTGTCCTGCCCATTCAGAGAGTAAGAATGAGTAACGACAGCTAGTTCATTAATTTTGCGCATTAGTTTAGAAACTCCTTTCTAAGAGTGTTAATACGTTGTCCGTGAACATGTAGCCTAGATTTGGACAAAGAGAAGCACTCAAATAGTTTGTTATGGATAACCTGAAGAGCCTTGACATCATCTGGAGTAAAGGAAGCCGAAGCCTTCATGAGGTAGTCAAGGTTAGCGATAGACGCGGTTAAATCCTGCCAGAAGGCGACGCGTGAGCAAGCGGAATTGAACTTACGGTTGAATTTGCTCATCAGTAACCTCACAATTCCACGCGTCAATGGCCTCATCAAGTGTATAAAACCCGTAAGTAGACTCAGCACACTCCCGACATTTGACGTAAAAACGATGAGTGAAAGTAGTGTCATGCTCTAGTTCAGCCTCCCCGCCACAAAAGGGACAAGGTTTAAGTTGTTCAGACATGGATAGCCTCCTTTTTAGATTTAAGAGATAAGTAATTCCAGAAATTGGCAGTATCAGCGGAAGCCGTGCCGCCATAGATAGTGGAATGACAGGAGTTGCATGTGATGTAGTAGTGTCTTCCGTCATCGAACATTTGAGCGTTTTGATTGCCGCATTTTGGGCAAGGTAGCAGCCCTTCAGTCATTTTTGCCTCCTATTCTTTGAGTTCAAGTAGAAATCAGTAATGTGAGATTTTCTGCTTGTATAGCGGTGAAAGCAGTTCTCACAGAAAGTCTTAACGCTTCCGTTGATGTTGATATGCCACCGTGCTAAAGTGTATCCGCAGTTACCGCATTCATATAGCTTAAGCATCATCAGCTCTCCTGTTCCAAGTTGCTATAGCATCCTCTTTGGTGTCATGGACGTTAGTCATAGCCCAGCAATCTTTGCATACGACAGAATACCTAGTGCTTCTGCCAGTTTGATATTGTTGAACAGCGGCATTACTACACCCGCAAAATGGACACGGTTTTAGTTCCATAATTACCACTCCTTCCAACCAAACACATTAGCAAGATTGTTGTATGTTTCTTTGCTAGGGGCTTGTTTCCCTGCTTCATAGCGCGTTAAGGCTCTAACGGATACGTTGCATTTCTGAGCCACGTCATAGAGGGATAACCCATTGTGCATTCTGTTCATGAACATGCCTTCTAGGTTGCTGTAAACATAATTGGGCGTATTCATATCTTCACCTCCAGAACTTTCTTACCCACGAGCTGAGCGTCGGTATAAGTGCGCGTCCAATTCCCTTTAATTTCACGAAACATGTGATGTTTGCCTTGCTTGCCTTCATAGCCGAAAATGTAATCGCCGCCGTCAATGATGTATTGATGTCCATCATCAAAGCTAAATACAGGATTAACGGGTATTTTTACCGGCTTAGGTTCTGGAATGTCATCTAAAGCAGTGTATTGTTCTTTTTTAGTCCAGCCGAGAACCTTTTTTAGTTCTTTGTAAGCGTTAGTACGTCTTGATTTTTTATAGTAAGGCATAGTTTTTTCTCCTCCTGAACGAACAGCCAGAAAAAGTGCAATATTTAAGTGATTGCATAAAAGCACCTCCTAAAAAGATAAAGGCAGAGAGTGTAGAACTCCCCGCCATCACACCAACAAACAAAAAATTTAATCAACGAAGTCCAATTCCCCCCACAATCTGAACTCCCCTGCGAGTGCACAGAGAACTCCCGGTGAAGGGCGTTCACAAGGAGTTATTTGTCAAGGAACCCTGGCCATCGTCAGTACCGGATACACCGGCAGACGCGGGGAATTTCCCCACGTTTCGGCCTTTATTGATTGTGTTTTTCTTCGATAGCCATTTCGTGAAGCAGGTAAAAATAAGCCTTATGCAGAGCAGTGAGCTTATCTTCCCCCTGTTTATGTCCTGCTCTGGCAATATACTTGACGACGTTGCCGAGAGAGAAAGACAAGTTATAAGCGTCAATAAAGTCAATGACCTTGACACCGTTGGAGCAATAGTAGTCAGGATTAAAAGTAGTCATGAAACACCCCGCACCTTCTGTAAGTCTCATTCAATGACTTCTGCCCGTCCTTAAAGCCTTTAGAGTATCCGTCCCGATAGCCCCAGTATCTGCCCAAAGCGACTAAGATACAGCCGACGAAGAAAGTGAAGATATAGTGAATAAGAATCTCCATAATTCCACCACCTAAGAATTGTGACAAGCGGACCATGCGCAAGAGAGGCAGGAGCAGCAGCCGCCGTCCAGTCGTAAAGCTCTAGCCCCGCAGTTAG
>ERZ842401.1854-NODE-1854-length-29124-cov-9.261000_pt1 | contig 29124 bp, 20 predicted proteins | sample MGYA00521270_ERZ842401 | MGnify/ENA primary metagenome ERZ842401 (study PRJEB31892, sample SAMEA3878208) | bioreactor metagenome | biome: Moose rumen | place: Sweden | collected 2011-10 | study: EMG produced TPA metagenomics assembly of the PRJEB12797 data set... | reverse complement strand
ATATCAATGCCAGTTATGATATCGACTCCCTCAACCTGCTGTCTGCCTCGTTTGGCGGCTATTTCTATAAGTTAAATGTTCAAGGGGATGGCTGGACAAAACTCCTCCCCTCAGCAGGGGAGGACGGGAGGGGTCTTCTCTATACTTACAACAACCACTATTGGATGCCTGGATACAGTCATCAGTCATGGAACGGACGACTGGACTTCGAGCATAAGACGCGTCGAGAGGGCGAGTTGCTCACACTCTCTTACATGCTCGCCCTGACGCGTCAACATACGGATCAGGAGAATGAGTATACCAACCTCATGGATGCCCCCTTCCCTTACACGAACTCACTCCAGAAGGAGCGGGAGCGGTTTACGGAGCATACCTTCCAGATTGACTGGTTGCGCCCTCTGGGCAAGGGGCATCAATTAGAGATAGGTGCCAAGTACATTGATCGTCGTAACAACAGCCATAACACGCAAAGTTATGGCGACGTACTGCCAGAGACCTATAGTGAGTTTGAGCATACCACCCGTGTCATGGCTGGCTATGCGGACTATATCTATAACAAGGATAAATGGTCGGCTCGTGCGGGACTGCGCTATGAGTATAGTTTTATGAAAGGCTGTTATCCCGATGGTAGTGGCGAGACGTTCCGACACCGGTTGAGCGACTGGGTACCACAGGCAAGTCTGAAATACCAGATGACGGAGGCACAGTCGCTGAAACTGAACTACACCACCAGTATCAACCGCCCAGGTATCTCCTACCTGAACCCCGCCGTTATCGTCTCACCGACCATCATACAAAGCGGTAACCCGGAGTTGGTCAGTTCCCACTCCCAGCGTGTCAACCTCATCTATATGTTTGTGGGCAAGCGATTAACCCTTCAACTGGCTCCTGGCTACCAGTTCAGTAATGGTGGCATCGCCTCTGTCCAGACGGCGGATGGCGATGTGCGCTACCTGACCTACGACAATATCCAGCGTTACCGACGAGCCACCTTCGAGCAGTATGTGCAATGGCGACCCTTCGAGACCACGACCCTCGTCTTCAACAATACGGCACGTTATGAGCACTATGAGAACCCCAACCTCGGCTATCGTACCTTCGGATGGTCTGACAACTACTATGTCAACCTCACACAGAAACTGCCATGGAGACTGCAACTATCGCTCAGTGCGTATGGCAAGATAGGACATAACCCCACCAATGTATATTATATGCAGCACTCGTGGTATGGCTATTACGCCTCGCTGCAACGCTCGTTCCTGAAAGACGACCGTCTGACGGTGCGCCTCATGACCAACGACCCCTTCGACCGCTATACTAAATACTGTAACGAAGCCGTCAACGGTGACTTCCGTGACCTTAGCACATCCTATAACCGTGGCAGGCAGTTTGCTATCTCCGTTAGTTATCGCTTCGGCTCCCTCAAGGCATCCGTCAAGAAAGCAGAGCGCACCATCGAGAACGATGATGTCGTGGGTGGTATCACAAAAGGCAATTAGGCTCCCTATTGTATCATCAAGGTGGTGAGCCGTTGGGGGTCGAAACATTCTTGGGCTACCTCTTGCAACTGTAGGGCGGTGATGGCGTCAATCTGTTGGAAGAGGTAGTCGATGTCTCGCTCCTTGTCGTAATGCAGGAAACTCTTGGCAAAATCGAGGGCAAACTGTTCCCTATTATCACAGGCGATGGCTATCTGTCCCTTCAGTTGTCGTTTCGCAGCGAGTAACTGACGTTCCGATAACGGATGCTGCATCATACGGTCGAGTTCTCTGTTGACCAGTCGCAGACAGCGTTTCACATCATGATGGTCACATCCAAAATAGACCGACCAGCAACCAGTGTCACTATAACTTGCCATCGAACTCTCGATGGTGTATACCAGTCCGTGACGCTCTCGCAACGAGAGGTTCAGGCGGGCATTCATCCCAGGTCCTCCTAGGATATTGTTTAAGAGGTAGAGGGGCATGCGCCGTGGGTCGTTGAAAGCATAAGTCTTGCAGCCTATCATGACATGCGACTGATGATGAGAGGGTGATGGGAGACTGAGGCTCGAAGACGAAGGGATGTACTTGGGCATTTCTCGCACCCTCGCACCTTCGTACCCTCGCACCCCCGAACTCTCCAGTTTCCTGACGAGTTGCTGGAAGTTCAGATTGCCATAGGCGAAGAAGATAGCATTATCTGGACGATAGTAGCGCTGGGTAAAACGGCAGGCATCCTCAGAGGTGAATGATTTCACCCGCTCACGAGTTCCTAATATATGGTGTCCCAAAGGGTGCCCTTGGAAGAGTTTGTTCTCAAACTCGTCATAGATGAGTTCGGCAGGTGAGTCATTATAACTCTCGATCTCATCGCAGATGACATCCACCTCATGGGCTATTTCCTGATCGGGATACGTACTGTTGAAGACGATATCCGTCAGGAGGTCGACAGCACGTGGCAGATGCTCCTTGAGGATTGCCGCATAGAAGACGGTGTCCTCTTTATTCGTAAAGGCATTCAGATCACCACCCACACTCTCCAGACTGTTAAGAATCTGGAGTGCGGAACGGCGGCTGGTGCCTTTGAAAGTGACGTGCTCGCAGAAATGCGCCAAGCCCTCCTCGCCCTGTTGCTCATGGCGAGAACCCACTTTGATACCAATGCCACAATAGATGACTGGCGAGTCGGAGGGGAGGTGGATGACTCGTAAGCCGTTGGACAGCGTATGAATATTGTAATGTGTCATTTCTGCTGCAAAGGTAATGAAATAAAAGGAAAGATGACGGATTTTTGAAAAATAGTTGTATCTTTGCAGGAAATTCTACATTTTATGCGTAAAGTAATAGGAATCGGAGAAACCGTACTGGACATCATCTTCCGCAACGAGCAGCCCATCAGTGCTGTTCCTGGAGGCAGCACGTTTAATGCCATCGTGTCGTTAGGTAGGGCAGGGGTATCCTCCAGCATGATCAGTGAGACAGGTAACGACCGTGTGGGGCAGAATATCATCCACTTCCTGGAGGAGAATGGCGTGGATGCCTCCCATATCAATGTCTATCCTGAGTCAAAGACTCCCCTGTCGCTGGCGTTCCTAAATGAGAGGAATGATGCCGAGTATATCTTCTACAAAGATCATCCCAACGACCGTATAGAGTATGTCTATCCCGACATACAGCCCGATGATATTGTCCTTTTTGGCAGTTATTTCGCTTTGAACCCCGTCATCCGTCCTCAGGTCTATGCCTTCTTGGACTATGCCCGCCAGCATGGCGCTATCCTCTATTACGACGTTAATTTCCGTGCCTCCCATAAGAATGAGGTCATGAAGATTACCCCCAACCTGCTGGAGAACCTGGAACTTGCCGATATCGTACGTGGCTCGTCAGAGGACTTTGAGATTCTCTTCAAGAAGAGCGACCCCGATGCCGTCTATCGCTCCCAGATCTCTTTTTATACTAAGAAGTTTATTTTCACACGTGCCGCTGAGCCTGTGGAACTAAGAGCGGAAGGCAGTTTCCAAAAGCAGTACCCTGTGATACCTGGTGAGACGGTCAGCACGATAGGGGCTGGCGATAATTTCAACGCGGGCTTCATCTATGGCATGCTCAAGAACGGTATTACCCGTCAGGAGATAGAGCAGGGACTGAGCGAGACGCAATGGGATGGCGTTATCCAGTGTGCCTTGCAGTTCTCTGCCGAGTGCTGCCAAAGCATTAACAACAGCGTGTCTGTGGAGTTTGGAACCCGGAAGAGGCAGGAACTGGAAGCGGCATTAGCAGCAATGGAAGAATAACATCAAATGATAAGACAATGAAAGAGATTACTAACAAAATTTATTACGTGGGTGTCAACGACCGCAACAAGTCGCTCTTCGAGGGACTCTGGCCGCTGCCCAATGGTGTGAGTTATAACTCGTATCTGATTGAAGACGAGAAAGTGTGCCTGATAGATACTGTAGAGGTCGACTTTTTTACCCAATTCATCGAGCATATCCAGGAGGTGATTGGGGAGCGTCCTGTCGACTATCTGGTCATCAACCACATGGAGCCTGACCATAGCGGATCTATCGCCCTCATCAAGAAATACTATCCGGATGTCCAGATCATTGGCAATAAGAAGACTTTCCAGATGATGGAGGGATTCTATGGCATCGCTGATGGGACAATAGAAGTGAAAAACGGAGATTCCATCGAGTTAGGAAGCCATACGCTTAACTTCGTGTTGACACCGATGGTCCATTGGCCCGAGACAATGGTGACTTTATGTGGTGACGTTCTATTTAGTGGCGACGCCTTTGGCTGTTTCGGTGCTTTGAATGGTGGTATCATCGATGAGCAGATCAACTGTGACACTTTCTGGTTGGAGATGGTGCGCTACTACTCGAATATCGTGGGTAAGTATGGGACACCCGTACAGAATGCCCTTAAGAAACTCGCTGACGTAAAACTCGATTACATCTGCGCTACCCATGGACCTGTATGGCATCAGTATATAGATAAGGTGATCGCAGAGTATGATCGTATGTCGAAATACGAGACAGAGTCAGGACTTGTCATCTGCTACGGTACGATGTATGGCAATACCGAGCGTGCCGCAGAGGTCATCGCCCGTGCTGCCTCGGAGGCTGGCGTGAAAAACATTGTGATGTATAATGTATCCAAGACCCACCACTCCTATATCATCCGTGATGTGTTCCGTTATAAGGGGCTGATCGTTGGTGCTCCCACCTATAACACCGCCCTCTATCATGAGATGGATGTGCTGCTCTCTGAATTGGCGGGCAAGGACATCAAGAACCACCTCTTGGGATGGTTTGGCTCCTATGGCTGGGCTTCCAAGGCAGTAAGCGAGATTTCCCGATGGAATGAGGAGAAATTGCATTATGAGTCCGTGGGTAAGCCTGTAGAGATCAAACAGAGTCTCACCCCAGAGACCAAAGCCCAGTGTGAAGCGTTAGGCAGGGCAATGGCAGAACGGCTGAAAGCAGAGTAAAACTACTTCTGGTCGTTATTAATCAATTCAAGGAGTTTCTCCACGGCTTCTTCCTCTGGGATATTCTTTTCTACACAGACTTTCTGCTTGTAGAGGCTGATCTTGCTTCTGCCCGCTCCTACATAGCCGTAGTCAGCATCAGCCATCTCGCCAGGACCGTTGACGATACAACCCATGATGCCGATTTTCAAACCAATCAGGTGACTGGTGGCTGCCTTGATGCGGGCAATCGTCTCTTGGAGGTTATACAGCGTTCTACCACACCCAGGACAGGAGATATACTCCGTTTTGGTGAATTTGATTCTTGCCGCTTGCAGAATAGCGTCCGCAAGACTAGTCAATCTAGTATCCCTAGGAGAACTAGTTTCCCTAGAAGCACTAGTATTAATGATTAATTTGGTCGCCTTACGGTCAATGAGCAAGGCACCGACAGCCATGGAGGCTTTCAGTTGGAAGGTTTCCCAATCTGGCTCATCGAGGGTAAGCGTGATGGTGTCGTCTTTGATAGAAGCCTCTGCCTCAGCACGTAGGCGAGCACATTCCTCGATGGAATCGACTAATTGGCGTGCCACGGGAATCTCATATTCGGGTTCCTCACTCAGAGACACACGGATGGTGTCGCCAATGCCTTCTGTCAATAAGGCTCCGATGCCTACGGCACTCTTGATCCTACCATCCTCACCCTCACCGGCTTCCGTCACTCCTAAGTGTAGCGGATAGTGCATATCCTCTTTGTCCATTGTCTTGACCAACAGGCGAACGGTGGTAACCATGACGACGGTATTGCTTGCCTTGATAGAGATGACAATATCGTTGAAGTCCTCCCGTTTGCAGATTCGAAGGAACTCCATACAACTCTCCACGATACCTTCAGGCGTGTCGCCATAGCGCGACATGATACGGTCGCTGAGGGAACCGTGATTCACTCCGATGCGGATAGCGGTATGATGCTCCTTACAGATACTCAGGAAAGGCACGAGTTTGTTTTCTATCTTCTTCAACTCTTCCGCATATTCCTCATCGGTATATTCCAGATGCTTGAAGACACGTCCAGGGTCAACATAGTTGCCGGGGTTGATACGCACCTTCTCACAATACAGGGCGGCAACATCTGCGACATGTGCCGTAAAATGCACGTCAGCCACCAAAGGGGTGGTGTAGCCGTCTGCTTTCAAGCGAGCCGAGATGTTCTTCATGTTCTCCGCCTCACGAGTGCCTTGTGTGGTGAATCGTACCAGTTCACCACCAGTATCGATGATGCGTTTTGCCTGTGCCACACATCCTTCGGTATTGTTGGTGTCCACTGTACCCATCGACTGGATGCGGATAGGGCTGTCGCTACCGATGGTGATATTGCCGACATGGGTGATGGACGAGATTCTTCTTTGGTAGTTCATTTAGTTGGTCTTATACTGGAATTTCACTTCGGCAAGTTCTTTGTTCGCTTTCTCGATCTTCGCCTTGAGCCCGCTCTTATAGTCACTAAGATGCTGTGCGATAGCCTCATCGGAGAGCGCAAGCATCTCCACAGCGAGGATGGCTGCGTTTTGGGCACCATTCACTCCCACGGTGGCGACAGGGATACCTGGAGGCATCTGGATGATAGAGAGCATAGCGTCAAGACCATCGAGCATTCCTTTGATAGGAACACCAATGACAGGCAGGGTGGTAGAGGCTGCTATCACGCCAGGCAGGGCTGCCGCCATTCCTGCCGCGGCGATAATCACGCGGATGCCACGCCCTTTGGCGTTGCGGGCAAACTCCTCGACAGCCTCTGGCGTACGATGTGCCGAGAGGGCATTGACTTCAAAAGGCACCTGCATCTCGTCTAAGAGTTTACAGGCTTTCTCCATAACAGGCAGGTCACTCGTACTGCCCATGATAATACTGACAATTGGATTCATATTCTTTCATTATTTCGATATTTCAACATGACTACAAGAAGAGGATGGAGAGGGCGGCACAGGCAAAGCCAATCCAGAAGCCCCCAATGACTTGCGAGAGGGTGTGTTGGCGAAGTACCATCCGACAAGAACCTAAAACTCCTGCCACCAAAAAGATGACACATAGCCACCAGACAGGATTAAAGCCTAGATACTCGGCGAAGGCGAACAAGGCTCCACCCACTCCTCCAATGGCTGCTGTATGGGTAGATATTTTCCACCAGACGTTGATGAGCGCACAGATAATCTGAACCATCAACGCCGCTATGACGATAGAGATGATGAAATGCGGCATGTGAAGCCGCGTCATCACATAGATACAGGTAAAATAGCAGACGATAGAGAGGATATATGGCACCATACGACGCTCCCTTTGTCCAAGTTCTATGAGTGTCCACCCTTGATAGCGTCGATAGAGATGAATCATCACAGAAGGCAACAGGATGGTAAAGAAATATACCATGATGAGTACCTGTAACTTATACGCCCAAGGGAAGATGCTCATATAACTGAAGGTAAACAGAGTTATCAACCCAATGATAGGGAGATAGAAGGGAGTGAAGAGCATGCTAATCACCCGTGCTGCCAATATCATCTGTTGTCGTTGCTTCATTTCCTTAGTCTTGCGATGGGTATTCCTAATTGTTCACGATATTTCGCCACGGTGCGTCGGGCGATGGGGTAGCCTTTCTCTGCGAGCAGTTTTCCCAGAGCCTCATCACTGAGCGGATGTTGTTTGTCTTCCGAATGGATGATGTCCTGCAAGGTAGACTTGATCTCTCTGGTGGAGAGTTCCTCGCCTGCCGCCGTGACATAACTGTCACTAAAGAAATGGCGCAGGGGGAAAGTGCCCCAACGGGTTTGTGCGTATTTTGAGTTGCTGACACGGGAGATGGTGCTGAGGTCAAGTCCTGTTTTCTCTGCGATATCCCTCAGGATCATAGGGCGTAGCAAAGACTCGTCGCCTTCCTCAAAATATCGATGTTGCCACTGGATGATGGCTCTCATCGTCGTAGTGAGGGTCTGCCGACGTACCCGTATCGCCTCGATAAACCCCTGGGCGGCATCCACCTTCTTCTTGGTATAGAGCAAAGCCTCCTTCATCTGGTGGCTCATATTCTCTTTGTTGTCCTGGTATTCACGAAGGGTATCCGTAAATGACTGTGAGACATGAAGTTCTGGCAACTCTGAGGTATTCAACTGGAAAGTGACGGTTCCATCGTCTTGCGTGTCGATGATGAAATCGGGAGTGATCTGTTGTAGGGAGCGTCCCATCGTTTCTCCTAAGGAAGCACCTGGTTTGGGGTTGAGTTTCCGTAACTCTCCCATCAGTGTCTCTGTCTGCAAGTCGTTCAGTTGTAGTGACTGCTGGATCTTCTGCCAGTGCTTTTTGGTAAAAGCCTCGAAAAAGTCTTCGATGACCCGTTCCATCAGACTACGAAGATGAGAGGGCTCTCGCCGGTGGATTTGCAACAACAGGCATTCCTGCAAGGAGCGGCCTCCAATACCTGCGGGGTCAAACTCTTGTAAGCGCCGCAGCACCTGTTCTATCTCTTGTGGGGTGGCATCGACAGCATGATAGATGGCAAGTTCGTCGCTGATACTGTCGAGTGACTTACGAAGCAGTCCGTCCTCATCCAGTGAGCCTATGAGGTATTCCATGATATCTCGTTGACGGTCATCCATCTCAAGGACTCCCATCTGCTCTTTCAACTGATCGTAGAACGACAGGCTCTCACCATAGACCATCTCCTCGCGTTCCTCATGGTATGCTTGTCCACCTTGGTAGACAGGTAGTTCCTCGTCGTCTCTTCCGATACTCTCCAAGGCGGCATCCAGCGCCGACTGGCGTTCCTCCTGCTCGAAGTCGTTGGAGTTGTCAGAAGTCTCGGAATTCTCGGAGAAATCGGAGTATTCGGAATAATCGGGATCCTCCGTCTTCTGCTCCAGTGCGGGGTTGTCGTCCATTTCGGCATTGACACGCTCCTGCAGTTGGGTAATGGGCAGTTCTATGAGTTGCGCCTGCAACAACTGTTGCTGCGTAATACTCTGTGTCTGCTTCAACGCCAGGGTCTGTTGCTGTTCTTGTATCTGTTCCTGCGCCATACCGACTGCAAAATTACAAAATAATTAGGATTACGACAATTATTTGAAGTATTCTTTTAACTGACTGGCATAGGAGGCAAGTTGCTCTGTATCACTATTGCCATATCGCTGCCATATCGTCTGGCAGGCAGGGAAGAGAGGACTGAACATCACATCCTTGCGATGGAGATAGGGGTCGCAGTGCTGGAAGATATCCATAATATCGGCTATCTCGCGGGCGGGAATCTTTATCAATCGGCTTAGTTGCTGTATCTCTGGAGTCTCCGGCACCATGGTAATAGGGGTCAGACGGAAATACTGGTCGAGTATCAGAATCAACATAACAGGGGTAATAGGACTATTGTCACTGACTGGACGGAAATCGCTCTCAAAGGTCTCTTGGATATCCACACCTTCATAAAACAGGTCATTGCTACCAAAGCCTTTCATTTGGCGTAACAGCCCCACCGCACGTTTCAGCCGGCGTGGGTTCTTGCCGTATTCCTGCCAGATGCGTTCGATGCGTGGAGTCTCCAGATTGGCAATCTCACACATCTTGTTAAACAAAACCTGTGGGGCAATATGCAGTTCCATACTTAGATCGACCATCGCCTTGCTATACATTGGTTTCACCCCTACAGGTCTCATGAGATACAGTTGCATCACAAGGAGCCAGTCGTCATCTTGCCATTGCTGATACTTTGCCATAATTCTTTCTTTTTGTTCCAATGGCAAAGGTACGAATAAGTGAGAAGAAAACCAAATAGAAAATGGAATTTTCTTCTCTTTTCGCACGAATGTCAAATAAATTGCTTATCTTTGCAGATTGTAAGGCATTAATTACTCATGAGACAACAGATAATAGCGATTACTCTTTTATGTGTTTCTGGGGGGCTCCGCGCACAGACCGCCCAAGAGGAAATACTGAAAGATATTCATAATTCAGCATCCAACCATCTTGCCTATCCGGGTCCTAAGCAGTCACAATTGACTCCTGCCCCTGATGGGAAGACCCCTTTTTATATCAGTCATTATGGTCGTCATGGCTCTCGCTTTTTGATAGAGAAAAAGGCATATACCGTTCCTTATAACACACTTGCTAAAGCAGACTCGTTGGGGAAACTCACTCCACTGGGGCAGGATGTGTTGCGACGGGTGGGAATATTAAGCGAAGAGGCTGACTCCCGTTGGGGTGAACTCACCCCGTTAGGAGCCAGGCAGCACAGGGAGATCGCCAAACGGATGTACGAGCGTTTCCCGGAGGTCTTTGCAGGTGATGTCTACCTTGATGCCAAGAGCACGGTGGTGATCCGTTGCATTCTCTCCATGGAGAATGCCTTGATGCAACTGATGATGTTGAATCCCAGTCTGCATGTCCGTCATGACGCCTCTTATCATGACATGTATTACATGAATCTCCATGACAAGAAACTGAACGACCAGAAGATGGATACCGTTATCAAGGCGAGGTTAGAGTCGTATGCTAAGAAATACGACCATAGCCAATCCTTGATGGCGAAACTGTTCAATGATATGGACTATGTCCGTGAGCAGGTAGATGCCCGACAATTGGCAAGAGGGCTTTTCGACTTGGCATCAAATGTCCAGAACACGGAGTCGCGCAAGAGGTTGACCCTCTATGACCTATTCTCTGACGAGGAGTTATATGACTATTGGAGGGTGGGTAATATCGCATGGTATATTAATTATGGTTTCTATACCCCCAATGGTGCCACCCAGCCCTATAGTCAGCGTAACTTGCTACGGCGTATCATAGAGGAGGCCGATAGTTGTCTGCAACAGGAACACCCAGGTGCTACCCTTCGTTATGGGCATGAGACGATGGTACTGCCCCTGACTTGTCTTTTGGAACTCAACGGCTATGGTCTTCAGACCGATAACATAGAGTCTTTAGAGCGTAAAGGCTGGGTGAATTTCAGAATATTCCCCATGGCAGCCAATATCCAGTTCATTTTCTATAGAAGCGATCTGCAAGACAAGGATGTCCTGGTGAAAGTGTTGCTGAATGAGAATGAGGTGACGCTGCCCGTGAAGACAAAGGAGGAGCCCTATTATAAATGGAATGATGTACGTGACTATTATCTAAAGAAACTCGATGCCTACCAAGATTGAAGTGAGATACGTCCTGTTGCTTATAGTAGTCATGCTTGCTGGTATGGCAACGGGAGGGTATGCACAGTCTCGACAGGCTTTCGAGCGAATTAGTAAGGACCGCCGCTTCTCTGCAAGTAACTACTGCATTTATCCTGACACGATGCTTATCAAGCAAACGCCTCCCCCTATAGGTAAACGCCCTTTCTATATCAGCCATTACGGTCGACATGGCTCCCGTTATCTGAGCAACCGCAAGGGCTATGATATCCCCTATAAAATGTTGCAGAAAGCAGACTCTCTGGGAAAACTAACTCCTATGGGAAAGAATGTGAAAAACCAGTTGGAACTAATTCTGCAGGACTGTGAAGGACGATGGGGAGACCTCACAGATTTAGGCAAGCAGCAACATCGGGGTATCGCCCGTCGAATGATGATACGCTTTCCTGATGTCTTTGAGGGGAAGGCACATATCGATGCCAAAAGCACGACGGTCAACCGCTGTATACTCTCTATGGGGTCTGCCATCCAGGGGATGGTGTCAAGGAATCCCAAGTTACAAATTCGCATGGATGCGTCGACGCATGACATGTGGTATTTGAACCATCAGGACAAGAACTTGAGAGACAGTATGATGACTCCTGCCACGAAAAAGGTGTATGATGCCTATTGCAGCAATCGGGAGCATAATCCTCGACTGATGGCGTTGTTGTTTAACGACTCCGTCTATGTGAGAGAACAGGTAGACGAGGTGTGGTTAAACTACTACCTCTTGAAGTCTGCGTTGATTCAACAGAACACGAGAATGGGCAACTTCATCGACTTCCTTGATCTCTTTTCCTATGAGGATATCTACCAGTTCTGGCAGAAAGAGAATGCATGGTGGTATTTTATGTATGGTCCCTCATTGCTAAATGGTGGAAAACAGCCTTTCACCCAGCGTTATCTGTTGAGGCGTATCATAGAAGAGGCTGACAGTTGTATGCAATTGAGGAAACCCGGTGTACAGTTACGTTTTGGACATGAGACGATGCTGTTGCCATTGACCTGTCTGTTGGAACTAAATCATTTTGGCTATCAGACTTACGACTTGGAGGAACTGGAGGAGCACGGCTGGTGGGCGTGTCTGGTGTTCCCCATGGCTTCTAACCTGCAATTTATCTTCTATCGTGAGAGTCCTTCCGACAGGGATGTTCTTGTCAAGGTGTTATTGAACGAGGAGGAGGCGACCCTCCCTATTGAGAGTGAGACAGCACCCTATTATAAATGGCGCGATGTACGCCAATATTATCTGAGAAAGATTGAGAATTACGAAAAGAGCAACTAGTATTAATGATGTCTCGTTCAATAGTTATCATGATCCTCTCCTGCCTGATCAATGCGTCCTATGCACAGGAAGTCTTTGAGGAGATTGCGAGGAATCCACACCTTGCCGCCAATAACTATTGCATCTATCCTGACAGTGAAACCTATCAATATACTAAGGCTCCTGAGGGGAAACGTCCTTTCTATATCAGCCATTACGGGCGACATGGCTCCCGCTATCTGAGTCAGGTGAAAGCCTATAATATTCCTGTGGATATCCTCAGCAAGGCTGATACGATGGGGAAATTGACGCCATTGGGAAAGGATGCGTTGCGTCAACTACGTATCGCCAGAGAGGATGCGCAGGGGCGTTTTGGAGAACTGACAGCGTTAGGGCATCAGCAACACCAGCATATCATCTGTCGTATGATGGAGCATTTCCCTGAGGTGTTTGAGGGGACAGCGAAGGTGGATGTCCGTAGTACGACAAAGATACGATGTATCCTTTCTATGGGAGCGGCAATCCAACAGATGGCGGCGCTCAATCCAGAACTACAGATTCGGATGGATGCCTCTCGACATGACATGTGGTATATGAACTATCAGGACAAGCAGTTGCGTGATAGTATGATGACCTATGCCGCCCAACAGGCATATATGGCTTTTACGCAAAAGCGAGAACATAATGAGCGACTGATGGGAAGCCTTTTCAACGATAGCGCATACGTACGTCAATATGTGGATGACGGGACCTTGAATTACTATCTTTTTAAGGTTGCCTCTATCCAACAGAATACCCATCTTGCAGATAGCCTCCATCTGATAAACCTCTTTTCTGCCGAAGAACTTTATCATATCTGGCAAAAGGAGAACGCCTGGTGGTATATTAACTATGGTCCCTCGTTGTTGAACGGCGGGAAAGAGCCTTACACTCAACGTAATCTGTTGAGGCGTATCATCGAGGAGGCAGACAGTTGCATCATGCTGGAGAAACCTGGAGCCACTTTGCGTTATGGACATGACACGATGGTCCTACCATTGACCTGTCTGATGGATCTCGACGGCTATGGTTTCCAGACGATGGATTTGGAGGAAATAGAACCAAATGGTTGGATTGCCTATCGTGCTTTTCCTATGGCTGCAAACCTACAATTTATTTTCTATCGCGTGAATCCTTCCGACAAGGATGTCCTTTTCAAAATATTGCTCAACGAGAAAGAGGCGACGCTGCCCATTGAGTCCAGCATTGCCCCATATTACCGGTGGAGTGACTTCAGAGACTATTACCTGAAGAAACTCGATAGTTACGAGTGTCCTTAAAGTCCCTCTTTTGTCTTGAAAGCGAGGGCATACATCCGCATCTGCTTCACCATGGCAAGTAGTCCATTGCTGCGCGTAGGCGACAGATGCTCCTTCAAACCGATCTGCTCAATGAAGTAAAGACCCGCATCCAGAATCTCCAGTGGGGTGTGCCCACTAAGCACACGGATCAGCAGTGCCACGATACCTTTCACGATTAAGGCATCACTCTCTGCCGTGAAGTCGATGATACCATCATGATAGTCGGCTTGCAGCCATACCCGACTCTGGCAACCGTCTATCAGGTTGCTCTCTGTCTTGTATTTCTCGTCTAGGGGCTCTTGCTCGTTACCTAAGTCTATCAGCAACTGATATTTGTCCATCCAGTCGTCAAAACCAGCAAACTCCTCGATGATCTCGTCTTGTATTTCATTAATTGTCGCCATCGTTTACTATTTTTATTATCTTGAATAACTTATCGCTTGGGCGCACCTTCTCTGGTACTTTGATACTGACCTGTGTTCCTTTCTGTGCGGTCTGCACGGCTTGCACATCATCATGAATCTCATCAACCGTGACGTAAAGCGCACCTGTTGTGGGACCCGTAATAAGCATCTTGTCACCCACAGAGAACTCACAAGCCTCACAAGTGAATTCTGCAACACCAAGTTTAGAGAAGTATTTCACTCCTTTTCCCACATATTGCTTGCGTTCTGTGGCACACGATCCATAATGCTTGTTCCACTCTCCTAGGCGTTGCCCTTGATAGTAGCCGTCCCAGAAGCCACGATTGAAGACAGTGGCAAGACGCTCGTCCCATGCGTCTTTCTTCTTTTCTGTAAACGTATGGTCTAGTACCGCCTGTATTGCTTCCTTGTAACATTGCACCACGGTCAGCACATATTCTGGACCTCGGGCACGTCCCTCAATCTTGAAGACTCTCACACCGCTCTTCATCATCCGATCGATGAAACGGATGGTCTTCAGGTCTTTCGGACTCATGATATACTTATTGTCTATCTCTAATTCTGTTCCTGTCTCTAGATCCGTCACGATATAGGAGCGACGACAAATCTGCATGCACTCTCCACGGTTGGCAGAGCGTCCTGTATTATCGAGACTCATGTAGCACTTGCCGCTCACAGCCATGCAGAGGGCACCATGACAAAACATCTCGATACGGATCTGCTCGCCAGAGGGCCCACAGATATGCTGCTCCTCTATCTGCTGATAGAACTCGGCGACCTGATCAAGGTTCAACTCACGGGCAAGGACTACCACATCGGCAAACTGGGCATAGAACTTCAAAGCCTCGATATTCGAGATATTCAATTGGGTGGATAGGTGTACCTCCATCCCTCTCAGTCGGCAATACGCCATCACGGCGATATCGCAGGCGATGACAGCCGAGATATGTGCCTCGACGGCAGCATCGATAATCTGATGCATCAGTTCGATGTCTTCCCCATAGATAATCGTATTCACCGTGAGGTAACTTTTCACACCATGCTCCTCACAGGTCGCTGCAATCTCCCTTAGGTTCTCGATGGTGAAGTGGTTGGCGGAGTGCGACCGCATGTTCAGTTGCTCCACGCCAAAATACACCGATCCTGCCCCCGCTTTCAACGCTGCGGCCAACGAATCGTGTGACCCCACAGGAGCCATAATCTCAAAATCTCTGATACTTTCTTTCATTCTGGGCGCAAAATTAGGAATTATTCACCGAATAACCAAAATTTCCCCAATAGTTTTAATGACTATCTCCAGATAGCGATAGGAATCATTTTCACCGTCATATTCACATCCCGTTTGCGGCACTTAGCCAACCATTTCTGGAAATCGTCACCTTTGATTTGGCGCAATTGCTCCCTCGTCAAATTGTCGGAGGCTTTCACAAAGGGCTGTGTTGAGAACACTACATATACTTGGTTCTGTTCCACAGGATAGAGAGCGGTCAGATTATATAAGTCTACCAAGGGCTTTTCTACAGGAGAAGCATCGTCTGTACTGAAGAATACATAGCGTTGATTTGCCTTGACGGCATAGATTCCCTCTTGTTGACGCTGATAAGGCAGGAGGCAGATAGCATCGTTGCCTATATCCACTAGATAAATAGCCACATAGCCCGCTACTGGTGATGAGAAAGAGACAAAGAAATTGTCACCATTATAGAATTTCTCTGATGCGAACTCGTCTCCCGTACCGTTGCGTAACACTTTTGCATTGAAGTCCACTCCGTTTGAGACTAACTCACGGATTCTTCCTTTCGCTTTGACTTGGATAATCAGTTGTTCACCCTCATAGTTAATCTGAAATTCTGGTTCTCCGATTGTCTCTATCCATTCGCCTTTCACGTCACTTCCGCCTATCGACAGAAAATCCACAGACGAGACTCCATTACGATTTGCCATCCTTGTCGTATTTGTCTGCGACACAATCGTGCCATAGGCATCAGCAATAGCCTGTATCTTTGCATTCTCTAGTGCTGTTTTCTTACCCTCAGCCAACGACATGTTCTCAGGGACATGATAGACATACTCTGCCACTACTGTTCTGACATCTTGTGCTGAAGCCGATAAAGCCGTCAAAAAACCAATCAACAAAAAGAGTTTTTTCATACTCTGTAACAATAGATGATTATTTTACTACGTGCAAAAGTATGCTTTTTTTTTGATATTCCATCAATTTCATCAAAAATTATTTTGTTGTTTCATCCTTATTCCGTAAATTTGCATTTGATAGAATACATTTTTATTATATAAAAACAATCTTTTAATCGTGAATTGCAATGAAAAAGCATCTTATCTTTTTAGCCCTCTCGTTGCTTGCAGGAAATGTTTGTTTAGCAGGAAATGAAGGCGTTAACCAGGCACAGGAATCCACCAAGGAAGTTAAGAAAGTGCATAAGATAGCCCAGAAGATTTACCCTCAGGGTTATGACAATACGTCGTTTGCTATCTTGTATTTTAATGGGAAACATGCCTATAACAACCGTGGCATGGAGATATTCGAGGGCGACTCTATCAAGGATATTAAGATCAATCCGTCATTTAGTACAGTCGCCAGTCTGGAACGACCCAAGAACGGATGCCAGTTTGCTCAGACGTATAGGGTAGATTGGAAGATGCTTCCGCTTCAGAAAATCAAACTGAAGAACCAGAGTATCACCGCCCTTGCCTATAGTGCTGATGCACGCCGTCTGGCAGTAGCCACTAACGACAAGCAGATTCTTCTATTTGATGGTGCCGGCAAGAATATCGAGACGACATTGAAATCATCTGTTGCTGCTCAGAAGATGGTCTATAGTGGTAATAATTTCTTCCTTGCTGCCATTGAGGGCAAGACATTGGAGATTTGGAATGTGGAGCGAAAAACTGTCCGTACGACCATCAAGACAGATAGTCGTATCAATGATGTTACTTTTGCAGATAGTAACACTAAGATGCTGGTGGCTACCGCAGACGGAAAACTGACAGTTTATGACACGGCGACCTTCACGGTAAAGAGCACCATCAACGATATCGGTAGCGCTTTGGCATGTCAGGCTAACAATAGTGGAAAATATGCTTATGTATTGTATTCTCCTACCCGTATCAGCGTAATTAACCTATTGGATCCCACAGAGCGTCAGTTCATTGACAATGCCGATGGTGGCACATCAGCCATTCGTGGCATTTTCAATAATAACAGCGAAAGCGATATTCTTATCTATAATACCAATAACGCACTCGTATATCATGTAGTCGAAGGACTTACACCTTATTATAATAAGATGATGAGTAGTGAACTGAACGAGAAACTCGACCAGTGGTTGAAGCAGATGCCTGGTGAGACCTTGGAAGAATACAATGCTCGTGTCAATGAGGCATCACGTAGAGAGATGGCCATGGGTCTGGAACGAGATATCGCAACAAAGATGGCAGCAGGTGTGCTAGACAATAGCGAGTGGTCGGTGGGCGACTATAATACCAAGACCAAGATGCTGACTCTTGCCTTCAGCACCATGCCAGACATCTTCCTTGAAGTACCCTTGGATGAGGTTAAGCAGTTTGCCGATGGTGTCCGTCTGGAGTTCCGCAATGTCCAGTATGGCTTGACCCCTGACGATAAGTTTGAGATTGTCTATGCCGAGGTATACAATCCAGAGAACGGTCAGACCTATATCTTCGACAACAAGGAGCGCAAGTCTTTGTCTTACATGTCAGAAGATGCTAACTTTGTGCCTATCGACGTTATCCGTGCCACCAACATGGAGGAACTTGCCTTGGAGAGCATCAAAGAGGATATTATCAGTCTCGCTAAGCAGGAGCAGACCATTTCCGACAAAACGCATATCTCTGTAAACACCCATGCCGACCCAGCGGTGGATGCTGATGGTAAGAACATCATCAACTACTCTGTGGAGTTCTCTTATGAGGTAGAGGAAGAGTTCTCGGCTCGTGACGATTTCAAGCCAGGACACTACCACACCGAGGAGTCGGGTGCCGCCATGTCGATGCTGAAGATTATGAGGAAAGCCTTTGAGAACGACTTCGCTAAATATATTGCTGAGGGCAAGCGTGTGAAGATTGCTATCAAGGGTACTGCCGACGCCTCACCAATCAACCGTGCCCTCGCCTATGACGGTGCCTATGGCGAATACGATGGCGAGCCTGTCTACAAGAATAGCGAGATGACTAATGTGTCATTGAATAAGAAAGACGGTATCGGAACTAACGAGCAACTGGCATTTGCTCGTGCCATCGGTGTAAACCACTATATTGAGAAAGAACTTGCTACTTTCGAGCAGATGAAGCGTGATTACGAATATCATATAGAAGTGTCTGAGCAGGAAGGCAGTAAGTTCCGTCGCATCAGCGTGCACTGCACATTTATTGACGCATTCTAAAAATGGATAAAGCAATCAAATATATTCTCAATCATCACAAGTCATTATGGGTTGTGATGATTCTTCTTGTCTGTACGACTGCAACTCACGGACAATCCATCGCACAGGCAGATAATAATTACAAGCAGTTTGTCATGATGCGTAGCATTGACACCATCAGTAAGGGCGACATATACCTGAAGGCGTTGGAATGTGCTCGTGACTATAAGCAGGTGCTCATCTCATCACCTAGCGGAGTGGAGAGTTTTGACAAGTCGTGTTCCGTCTTGGCAACGCTTTATCCCTTTCTGAAAGCAGGTGCGGGATATAACTCACAGGTCCGGCAGGATTCTCTCGCTATGGTTTTTGCCAAGGAGGCGGTCAATCTCGCCATGATGAAGGAGATGCAGAGCAAAAACTTGCGTAAGGACAACTACTATCCAGAGTTGGTGTATTTCATCGCTGCACGTACTTACAACAACGAGGATTATGAGAATGCCATTATCTATCTGAAGGAGTATATGGACGTGACAGATGCCTCGAAGCATACTCGTGTGCTCGCCTATTTGAAAGAGGCAGAAGGACTAGTAGCCCAGAAGAAGAAAAGTAAAGAGAAGTTCGAGGACGTATACAAGGGGATTCCCTATTTCGATGTTTTTGCTAAGGAGTCTATTGAGAAAAGCATGAACAAATGGAAAGAGAAGGATCCCTATGAGACGATAGAGGAATACAAGAAACGTGTGAACGAAGAGACTGCGAAGAAAAAGCAGGAAGAGTTACAGAAAATCCTGATGGACGAGTATGTACAGCGTTTTGCCAAGAATATGACAGTCGCAGACATGAAGATTATGCCTTACGACGCAGAGAACCAGTCGTTTCTCATAGAGACACCCTATGGCGACATCCTGTTGAAGGTGCCCCGTACTGATAACGAGGCGCGCCAGTTTGCCGAGAACTGGACAAGTGTGAATGTTTACAACCAGAAGTTTGTAATTGCCGACAAGAAACTGGCATTGGCAAGTCTTACTTTCTCAACACCTACTGGCAAACTCTATGAGTATAACAACCAGCAAGTGCTCGCTTACAACCAGACAGAGGTGGCAGCCAATTTCGCTCCTATCGATTATGGTATGTTGTCTAATTCAGGAGGAAGTCAAAGCAAACAACATGTCGGGAAGACAGAGGTCGTTGTGGGATTGTCTGATGTCGATGTCAATATTCCTCGCAATAAGAATACCAATACCAATACTTTTGCTGTCATCATAGCCAACGAGGACTATACGTTGGTACCACCTGTCCCTATGGCGGGTAACGATGGAGCCATTTTCGCAACGTATTGCGAGCAGACATTGGGATTGCCGAAAGAAAACATTCTCTCTTATCCCAATGCCACTTACGGCAAGATGATTCGTGCCGTGCAGGACATCACCAATATCGCCAAGGCATATAGCGACATCCATGTCATTTTTTACTATGCAGGACATGGCATTCCTAACGAATCGACACGTGACGCTTTCCTGTTGCCTATTGATGCCGATGGGTCACAGACAGAGGCATGCTATCCTCTGAAGAGGCTCTATGGCGAGTTGTCTTCCTTAGGTGCACAGTCTGTTGTCGTTTTCCTTGATGCCTGTTTCAGTGGTGCTACAGGTGACGGTAGTACGCTGATGGCTTCTGCCCGTGGTATCTCTTTGAGAGCACGACAGGAGCGTCCTACTGGTGGTAATCTGATTGCTTTCAGTGCTGCCTCTGATGATGAGACGGCCTACCCCTATAAGGAACAGCGTCATGGGCTTTTCACCTATTTCCTGCTGAAAAAACTTCAAAGTTCAAAAGGCAACACGACATTAGGTGAACTCTGCAAGTATGTGATAGAGAATGTGAAACAGAAGTCTGTTGTTATTAATCGCAAGATTCAGACCCCCGTTGTCACTTGTTCTCCTGATATACAGGAAAGTTGGGGAAAGATGAAACTTAAGAAGTAGAGTCCTGTCAGCGTTTTAATTTTTGAGCGATTGGATATACTGCCATAGTTGGCGGTAGAAGGGGTGGTGTGTCATGGTGGGGGCATCACCGAGGATGATAAGTTTCATGCGGGCTCTGGTGATGGCGACATTCATACGGCGAAGGTCACGCAGGAAACCGATCTGTCCCTCGTCATTGCTGCGTACCATTGAGATGACGATGATGTCACGCTCTTGCCCTTGGAAGCCGTCAACGGTATTGACACTGATCTGACGACGGAAAGGTTTGAAGAACTCCCGCTTCATCAGCAGCCTACGGAGATACTGTACTTGGGCACGGTAGGGGGAGATGATACCCACATCAATACGCTCGTCCAACAGACGTTGCTTGCCGATGCGCTCGAAATACTGTTGTAGGGTGTTCAGGGTCAGTTCCGCCTCCTCTTTGTTGATACGGCTGAACGACTCACCGATGAACTCTTCTTTGAACTCATACGCTGCGGTGTCTACCCATTCCATTGGGATGTCTAAATCGAGGATGCCACGATATCTCACATTGGGCGCACTCTCTACCTGTCCACCATAGAAATAATTGGACGAGAAGCGCATGATATCATCGTTCATGCGGTATTGTACCCTCAACAGGGTGACAACCTCGGGCTTGTTCTCCACGATGCGTTCCATGAGTGTTTTCCCTAAACCTGCTTTCAAGGCAGCAATACTCTTGACGGTAGGTGGTAATTGGCAATGGTCGCCAGCGAGAATGACACGGCTGACTCGCCGAATAGGAATCCAACATGCCGCCTCCAAAGCCTGTGCTGCCTCATCGATAAACAGCGTGCCGAATTTCTGTCCGTCCAACAAACGGTTAGCGGCTCCTACCAACGTGCAGGCAATGACACGAGCCTCCCCGAACAGTTCGTTATTGATACGAATCTCCAATTCGGTGGCTCTGCCTTTCAGGCTCTCTAATCGCTGATGGTATTTCTCATCCCCTCTTTTCCGATGGGCACGCAACTCCCGAATCGCCTTGCGGATCGCCCATAGGTGGGGATAGTCGGGATGTGCCTCGAAACGTCTTTCGTAGGTGAACGACAGCATCTTGTCATTCACTCGGGTAGGGTTGCCGATGCGTAACACATTGATCCCTCTGTCCACCAGTTTCTCTGATATCCAGTCGACCGCCATATTGCTCTGGGCACATACCAACACCTGACTCTCTCGCATCAAGGTCTCTCGAATAGCCTCTACCAGCGTCGTCGTCTTACCGGTACCAGGAGGTCCATGCACGATCGCCACATCTTTTGCCCGCAGTACCCTATTGACAGCCTCCTCCTGTGTGGGATTCAGATAGGGGAATTGCATAGGCGGGAAGACAAAAGTCTCTGCCTTCTGGTGGGAATAGAAAAGGTCCCGCAGATAACCAATGCGTCCTTTCCCTTTGATGGCACGGTCGAGAGCCTCCAGCATCAAGCGATAACTCGTCTCGTCGAAAGAGAGTTGTACGCCCAAGTTCTGGGTGTTTTGTAGGGTGACCAGATAACCGTTGTTGGGAATGATGCACACCATGCGGTCACCATCCACATAACTGACGGTAGCGGTAAACGAGAGGTATTTGATTTTATTGTCCTCGCAGGAGAAGAACATCACCGTCTTGCCAAACTCGAAGGTATGCTCAATCTCCTGGTCGGAGGTACGAAACACCTCAATGGCAAGTTGGTTCAAGGAGTTATAGTAACTCTTGCCCACCTTCAGAGGATACCATGCATCACCCCGCTTGACTTTCCGTTGCACACCCATTTCCTCGGTCTGCTTGCGGAAAGCCTCCTTCTCAGTATTGTACTCCAACTGCAACAGGAGGCGTTGCTGTTGGAGTACTTGTAAGGGTGATGCTTGTTGGGGCATTTAGTTCTTAATAACTTTCATCGTATAGACCTTTCCAGACGTGTCGGTCACCTTCATGACATAGACACCATGCTGCTGCATCTGACTGATCTGCTTGCCGTCAATGGTAAAGAACTCACGTTTTGCCACTTCGATATTGTCTTCGCTCCATACAGAATGGATAGCGGTTGGTTCACCTGTGACAGCAACGTAGAACCGCTGACTCCATGTGGTCTCATTGTCATTAACGGTGACATTGACGATACCTACGCCACCATTCTCTTTTGCTTGGATAGAGACGATAGAGCCAGTTACAGAGGGAGTAAAAAGATGGCTCTCTGTACTTACATCGTAAATAGGAGTAACATGTCCATAGTTGCTGTTCTGACCGTAGAATCCAGCGAAATAGTCCTTTACGTCTATGGTCTTAGTAGCACTAGGCTCTACGATGAGATAGGGGTGTGCCATAAATTCCAGATAGTCCTCCAGTAGGGTATATCCGTCCTTATTCGGGTCGTCGTTTTGGTTGGCTGTATTAGGATCGCTGCCGATGACCTTCTCATACCAGTCTGGCATACCATCCTGATCAGTATCCCAGTCAGTGGCTCGGCTTTCCTCTGGATATGCCTCCCAACCGTTAGTATGTTCTGTGATGTCTGCCTCATTATCTATCTCTCCCTTGATGCCCGACTTAGAACCTTTATACGTCCATGTCCCTTCAAGGGTCTCTCGTATGTTTCTCTGATGGTGCTCGTCGCACATTGGCATTGTGACACCTGCATAACTGGTTACGATCTTCATGGCGTCCTTTGCAGAATGGATGTCGGCATAAGACGGGAATAGTGGCTCACTGACGACATATTCGTAAGTGGTAGGGATATTACCCGTAGCGTTATAGGTGTCTCCTTTTTTATCGTTAGTCAGAGAGTGGTCTTTATTCTCGCGGATATTACCATTGACATAGGCTCTGTCAGTTCCTCCTGCCTCGGTATTAATAGCACTCTCAAACTGTTGGGTGAAGAGTGTCTTGGTCTCGGTGTCCGCTCCCATCTTGTAATAGTTATTGACGAAGTTCACCTCATGGCAGTTGCCGTCAGTAGTTCGTCCATGCCAGTTATACACCACATTGTTAAACAGGTCGAGTCCGCCAATAGGAATGTTATTGGCATCCATACCGCCACCCATCGACCAGTTGCGTCCGTTACAGTTGACTAGCAAATTATGGTGCCAAGAACCAATCTGTCCGTCAATGGTGGCGGCAAACCCATGATTCTTACCGTCCGCATAGTTCTTATGTCCTGCGATACCTAATGCCTCACTGATCACACTATATTGAAAAGAGATATTCTTGGCACCACGACCGCTGACGGTCTCGTCGGTACCCCATGCCGCCGTACAGTGGTCTACGATAGCATGGTTGGCACCACTCATACCCATGGCGTTACCAGTATTCTCACCATAGACACCCAGTCCGCGTTTGAAACGGATATGACGGGCAATGACATCGGAACCGATATTGATGTTCGAAGCCTTGATACAGATACCTTTACCTGGTGCTGTCTGACCAGCAATATAGGCATTGGGCTTGGTGAAATACGAATCGAAATCGAGTTCGATGAGACCGCTCACGTCGAACACGATGTAGCGGGGCTGGTCTATTTTCACAAGTCCGTATAGCAGGGAGCCTTCTGTGTTGACATCACCACTCAAGTTGGTGACATGATAGACGATACCGCCTCGTCCACCTTGTGCGTAGCGTCCATAGCCTTCTGCCTCTGGGAAGGCAAGGTGACGTGGCTGGAACGACCAAACTAGTCCTTTATGTACGGTTCCGTCGGCTTCCACCTCATCAACACGCCAATAATACTTCTTCATAGAACTGAGATTGCTAGCAGTATAACTAGGATCCGTGCCCTCGTATTGGCTGGTGGCGGAATTCTCCACCTCCTCAGCACTAGTTCCGAAATACAGACGGTGTGTCGCAGCAGTAGGTCCAGCAGTCCATTGTAGGGTGCAGGAGCCGTTGTCACAATCGTAGTGGTAGTCACGACTTGTCGGGACAGGATCTTGTGCCACGAAAGGTGATGTGTCCAGCAGCAGTCCGTTGAGCATCATACAGGTGGTTTGATAGGTTTTTCCTGCCTCTACGATGGTAGTGTATCTGATATAGATAGAGTCTGTTTCCTCCACGTCAAAACTGACATAAGAGAAGGTGGCATCTGCCATCTTCAAGTCTTCCACAGGATTTTTGACGTTGACAAATTCCACATCATCTTGTTTGGTGACATATTCACCTCTGTTCTTTTTCACTTCCACCTTAATCTTGGGCATGTCACCCGTCTTGGCATCTTTCCATACGTGGTAAGCCATGGCGGTATGATTGCCTGCTGTGAATCCTTTGATTTTTATCTCAATGGAGGTTGGAGTATCAGTCAAATTAGGTGTATTGTCGCCTTCTGCTATAAAGGCAACCACACCGTCACCTAAGAGTCGCAAGCCGACCTGTTCAGTATCTCTTCCTTTATTACAGGTGTTTTTGTTCCACTGGTCTCTGAGAATGTCGGCATTACCCGCCGCACTGACAGTGATTTCCATGCCATTGTCTAGTGTCATAGATGAGGAGGCATTGTGTGGAATCTTCCATTCGATATAGTCTGGCTCATGGGTTTGCGCTTCTTGTGCATTGCTGAAACTGAAGTCGATTCTTTGTGCCATCATCGTGAGGGCACAGGCGCAAAATGTGATAGTCAGTAGTAGTTTTCTCATCTGCATCATTCGTTTTAGTTTTAGTTTTTCGCTGCAAAGGTACGAAAATAAAAATAAATAATGTATATTTGCAGCATAAAAATGAGAATGCATCCCTTACATACCGACATCCCGAAGCCAGAGAGGTTTACCTATCCTTTCTACTACGATCCGCACCCTCTATGTCAGTTGGCGGCGAAGGAGGTGCAGGCGTATATTGATAGCCATGCGGACATCAAAGAGGAAGCGGATAACGGCAAGATGTTTGGGGTGTTGATTGTGAAATCCCCATGCGTTTCTCCCCCTCAACAGGGGGAGTTAGAGGGGGTCTCCTTCCTTGCCGCCTATAGCGGTTTGCTGGCAGGTCGTAACGACTGGGACTATTTCGTGCCTCCAGTCTTTGATGCACAACAGCCTGACGGTCATTTCAAGCAAGAGGAGTGTGCCATTTCCGCCATGACGGATGAGGAGCAAAAGGAGGCTCGCAAGCAACGCTCACAGGAGTTGCAGTTGTGGCTCTTCCATCAGTATCAATTATTGAATGCGCAAGGTGAGACAAAAGACTTAGTTGACATCTGGCAGGACTATCACAAGGAGAAGGTGCGCCGTAAGTTCCCCCTGCCTCCTGGTGGGACAGGTGACTGTTGCGCCCCGAAACTCCTGCAATATGCCTATCAGCAGGGACTGAAACCGATATGTATGGCGGAGTTCTGGTGGGGAGCCTCTCCTCGTCAGGAGATACGCCATCACCTGCAATACTACCCTGCCTGTCGTGGGAAATGTAAACCGATTCTCACATGGATGCTACAGGGGTTGGAGGTCGACCCGGACCCAGAGACGTTGGGCTTCCCCCATCTGGTGATAGGGACAGTTTATGAGGATGAGGCTCTACTGGTCGTCAATAAGCCGTCAGGGCTGTTGAGCACACCAGGGCGTATTGAGCAGTATTCCGTCGAGCGTGTCATGCAACAGCGTTACCCCGACAGTCATGTCGCCCACCGGCTGGATATGTGGACCTCGGGACTGTTGATAGTAGCGAAGAACCTGGCGGTCTATCATTCCCTACAGCAGCAGTTTCTCAGGCATCAGGTGCGGAAACGCTATATCGCAGTGCTAGAAGCCTCCCCTAAGCAGGGGAGGTTGGAGGGGTCTGGCACCATCTCTCTTCCTCTTCGCCCTGACCCTGTGAATCGCCCTCACCAAGTTGTGGATTATGAGCATGGCAAATGTGCTGTCACGGATTATGAGTTCCTGAGTGATGATATCGTGGCACTCTATCCGCAGACAGGGCGTACTCACCAGTTGCGTGTCCATTGCGCCCATCCTGAGGGGCTTGGTCGTCCTATCAAGGGTGATGAACTCTACGGGACGAAAAGCGACCGACTTTATCTTCATGCGGAGCAGATATGGTTCCAGCATCCAATGACGGGCGAGCCCATGCACTTTGTTTTGCCGTTTCAATATGGCAATACCACCCTCTTTAATAATAAATAAGGTTAAAGGAAACCGAAAATTGAATATTGAGAACTGATAATTGAGAAAAATTGTTTAATTTTGCAGGTCGAAAGATTCAAATAAACGTTTTAAATATTTTAGTATTATGATTATTGAGAAAATTCACGCAAGAGAGATTCTGGATTCACGTGGTAATCCTACTGTTGAGGTTGAGGTGACATTGGAGACTGGCGACATGGGTCGTGCCAGCGTTCCTTCTGGTGCTTCTACTGGTGAGAATGAGGCTTTGGAACTCCGTGACGGTGACAAAGGTCGTTACCTGGGTAAGGGTGTTCAGAAAGCAGTCGAGAATGTAAACACCAAGATTGCTCCTGCCATTGAGGGTATGAGCGTACTTGACCAGCGCGCCATCGACGAGAAGATGCTGGAACTCGATGGTACTCCTACTAAGAAGAACCTTGGTGCCAACGCCATCCTCGGTGTTTCCCTGGCTGTTGCTCACGCTGCTGCCAACTATCTGCAGATTCCTCTCTATCGTTATATTGGTGGTACTAACACCTATGTGCTGCCTGTTCCTATGATGAATATCGTGAATGGTGGTGCTCACTCTGACGCTCCTATCGCCTTCCAAGAGTTCATGATCCGTCCTGTTGGGGCTGCCAACGAGAAGGAGGGTATCCGTATGGGCGCTGAGGTGTTCCACAACCTTGCTAAGTTGCTGAAGGCTCGTGGTCTTTCTACAGCCGTTGGTGATGAGGGTGGTTTCGCTCCTAACTTCGATGGTATTGAGGATGCCCTCGACACTATCATGGAGGCTATCAAGGCTGCTGGTTATGAGCCAGGCAAGGATGTGAAGATTGCTATGGACTGCGCCGCTTCTGAGTTCGCAGTACAGGAGAATGGTGAGTGGTTCTATGACTATCGTCAGTTGAAGAATGGAAAGAAGAAGGATCCTAACGGAAAAAAACTCTCCGCTGAGGAGCAGATTGCTTATCTGGAGCAACTGATCACGAAGTATCCTATCGACTCTATCGAGGACGGTCTCGATGAGAACGACTGGGACAACTGGGTAAAACTGACAGAGCGTATCGGAGACCGCTGCCAACTCGTTGGTGACGATCTCTTCGTTACTAACGTGAAGTTCCTAGAGAAGGGTATCAAGATGGGTGCTGCCAACTCTATCCTGATCAAAGTAAACCAGATTGGTTCTCTGACAGAGACACTCGATGCTATCGAGATGGCTCACCGTCATGGCTATACCACCGTTACTTCTCATCGCTCTGGTGAGACTGAGGATACCACCATTGCTGACATCGCCGTTGCTACCAACAGTGGTCAGATTAAGACTGGTTCACTCTCTCGTACCGACCGTATGGCTAAGTACAACCAATTGATTCGCATTGAGGAACAACTTGGTGGACGTTCTGTATATGGCTACAAGAAACTGAAATAAATATAGGTCATATATAATTAAGAGGGATACTAGCAAAGAGTATCCCTCTTTTCTTTTGATATACGTCAAGAAGCAATACAAAATTGAATAAAAAGTGAAAAAAGCCTTGTTGTGTTCGTACACAATACGTAACTTTGCATCGTCAAAAGAAAAATGAAAACCCTTGATAAGGGATTGGCGTAAGCCAAAGTTTTAGGATAACATTATTAATTAAAAGGAAGAAGATTATGATTATTTTGAATTACGTAGTAGTTTCGCTCGCTTCCAAGGCCATTTCACTGATGAAGAAATAAGCCAGCGAGCATTTTCTTAGAAAGATTTGAAAAATTGAGAGAATAAAGAAATCCCTGTGGGTCATGCGACTCGCAGGGATTATTTTTCTCGCTAAACGTTAGACACCAACCCTTAACCTCTCCCTACATTCCTCTAAAATGGCATGAATACTGTCTACCGTCTCGGCACGGAGCATGGCGATGCGGGTCTGGCGGAAGTTAGGAATACCCTTGAAGACAGGCGAGGCGGCAAGATGGCGACGGGTATGCAGAATACCCCTGTACTCGTCAATCCGTTCCACATTGATACGTAGCTGTTCCTCCAACACATCAATTTTCTCGTCCAGCGTCAGTTCACGACGACTGAATATCCACGGACAGCCGAAGGTGGCACGTCCGATCATCACGGCATCCACCCCATACTCCTCGAAGGCACGGTCAGCATCGTCTAATGACTTGATATCCCCGTTGCCGATGATGGGGATATGGATGCGTGGGTTACGCTTGACCTCCCCTATCAGCGTCCAATCGGCATTTCCCGTATACATCTGGGCACGGGTGCGCCCATGGATGGTCAGTGCTTGGATGCCACAATCCTGCAATTGCTTGGCAAGGTCGGTGATAATCAGTTGCTCCGCATTCCATCCCAAACGGGTCTTTGCCGTTACAGGCAGACGGACGGCATCCACCACCTTTTGGGTAATCTCCAGCATCTTCGGAATATTTTGCAGCATACCCGCACCGGCACCCTTGCCGGCCACCTTTT
>ERZ842401.1852-NODE-1852-length-29129-cov-8.983800_pt1 | contig 29129 bp, 34 predicted proteins | sample MGYA00521270_ERZ842401 | MGnify/ENA primary metagenome ERZ842401 (study PRJEB31892, sample SAMEA3878208) | bioreactor metagenome | biome: Moose rumen | place: Sweden | collected 2011-10 | study: EMG produced TPA metagenomics assembly of the PRJEB12797 data set... | reverse complement strand
AGGTATCAGAGGCGGGAAGAAATTCAAAGCCGTACAAATCGGCGGTCCGTCAGGCGGATGTTTGACAGAAGAACATCTTGACATTCCAATGGATTACGATAACCTTATCAAAGCAGGCGCAATGGTCGGTTCAGGCGGTCTTGTTGTTATGGCGGAAGATACTTGTATCGTAGAAGTCGCAAGATTCTTTATGAACTTTACTCAAAACGAATCCTGCGGAAAATGTGTTCCTTGCAGAGAAGGTACAAAAAATATGTTAAAAATCCTGCAAAAAATTGTTGCAGGAAAAGCTACAATGAAGGATTTGGATTTACTGGAAGAAATTGCGCAAACAATCAAAGACGGTTCATTGTGCGGTTTAGGTAAAACCGCTCCAAACCCTGTACTTTCAACACTAAAATATTTCAGAGATGAATATATTGCACACATCAAAGATCACAAATGTCCTGCCGGTGTTTGTACCGCAATGAAAAAGATTGTTATTCAGGAAGATCTTTGTAAGGGTTGTACAAAATGTGCAAGAAATTGTCCGGTCGAAGCAATTTCAGGTGAAGTTCGTCAGCCGCACCACATTGATCAGTCTAAATGTATTAAATGTGAAGCGTGCCTGAAAAATTGTCCGTTCAAGGCAATTGTTCTTGAATAAAGTAGTAAGGTAGATAAGTTAATAGGTAGATAAGTTAATAGGTAGATAAGTTCATTACATAATTTATCGAATAAAAATACGAAACGAACCTACCTACTTAACTACTTAAATACTTATCAACAATAAGAGGAAAACAAAAATGACAGAAGAAAATAAAAAAACATTAATAATAGAAGGCAAAGAAGTAGAATTTACGAACGAGCCTAATTTGCTTGAAGTTATCAGAAAAGCAGGAATGAATGTTCCTACATTCTGCTACAGACCTGATTTGACTTCCTTCGGAGCCTGCAGAATGTGTGTTGTGGAAGTTGAATATCCAAACGGAAGAAAAATAATCAACTCATCCTGTACGATGCCTCCCGAAGAAGGAATTAAGGTTTATTTGAATACCGAAAAAGTTCGTCGTATCAGAAAAACAGTTCTTGAATTACTGCTTGCAAATCACGACAGAAAATGTTTGACTTGCGATAAATCAGGTGACTGCGAACTTCAAAAATATGCTGAAGATTACAATATCAGAGAAATTCGTTTCCCTGACAAATCGGAAAAAGAATATTTGCCGATAGACGATTCAAGTCCGTCATTTGTTCGTAACCCGAATAAATGTATTCTTTGCGGGGCATGTGTTCGTGCCTGCAGCGAGTTTCAGGGACATTCCGTTTTAGGTTTTGCAAACAGAGGTTCTAAAACCAAAGTTCAACCGCTAAACGGCAGACCTATCGGTCAGGTTGATTGTATAAATTGCGGTCAGTGTGTTGCAGTTTGTCCAACGGGCGCATTATCAATTAAAAATGAGATTGATAAAGTCTGGGATGAAATAAATAATCCGGAAAAAACAGTTGTTGTTCAGATGGCTCCATCTGTTCGTGTTGCTATTGGCGAAATGTTCGGATTGCCTGCAGGTGAAAACACTATAGGTAAAATCAATGCAGCTTTGAGAAAACTTGGCTTTAAATATGTATTTGATACAAACTTCTCTGCAGACTTGACTATCACGGAAGAAGCAACCGAATTTTTGGAAAGATTAAAATCAGGGCAAAATTTGCCGATATTTACCTCTTGCTGCCCGGCTTGGGTAAAATATTTGGAAACATTACATCCTGATATGTTACACCATTTATCATCTTGTAAATCACCAATGAGTATGATGTCTTCAACACTTATTGATTTGATGCCAAAATATCACAATGTTTCAAGAGAAAATCTTGTAATTGTTGCAATTATGCCTTGTACCGCTAAAAAGTACGAAGCAAAACGCGAACAGTTATACACAGATAACAGACCTGATACCGATATAGTTCTCACAACAAAAGAACTCGGTGCAATGATTAAAGGGGCGGGAATTGACTTTAAGAATATTGAACCTGAAACCCCTGATTCACCATTTGGAGAATATTCAGGCGCAGGAACAATCTTTGGTGCCTCAGGCGGGGTAGCGGAAGCTGCCGTAAGAACTGCTTACGAATACGCAACCGGAGAAGTTCTTAATGAAGTTGATATTAAAGAAATCAGAGGGACTTCTAATCGTTCTAAAACTGTTGAACTTGATATCAAGGGAACAAAAGTGGTTGTTCGCGTCGTTTCAACAATGATTGAAGCAGAGAAAGCAATTAAAGCAATAAAAGACGGAACGGCTAATTTCCAAATGTTAGAAGTGATGGCTTGCCCGGGAGGCTGTATCAACGGCGGCGGTCAGCCAAACAGTCACAATGATTCGTCTATTAAAGGTAAACGTGCCTGCGGATTATATAAAGAAGATGAGGAACTTCCAATTCGCAAATCTCACATGAATCCGTCAATTCAAAAACTTTACCAACAGGATTTTGAACATCCGGGTTCTCATAAAGCCCATGAATTGCTGCATACGACATACCGCAACAAATACAATGGCTCTTACCGAGATATTTAATTAAACATTAAATATTATTAATACTTAAAAGCGTGAATTTTATTTTTAAAAATTCACGCTTTTTATCACATATTTATTTTATTTAGATTTTTTCCTGACAGAATAATTTCCATGAATATAATCGGGAGAATTTGGATCATAAATACTTGTGTCACGAATAAATTTTTCATTATTCTTTCCCTTTAACGGTTTTAAACCTGCACGTCTGCTTCTGTCTTCTTCCGTAAAAAATTTATTCACGCTTCTTATAATATTTTTTATTTTATCTAAAAATTTATTAGCTATCGGTGATATTGAACTGTTCTCGGCAGCCGATTTATTCTCAGATAAAAATTTTGTTTCCGAGTTTAGGGATGTTTTACATCTATTCAACTTGACATTTCTTTTTGGAATAATATTTACTATTTTCGAAATCATTTATGTACCTTTCTATTATTACCTACGAATATTACTACAAATGGCAAAAATAAAAAATATTGCCAATATATGAACAAAACTTTACAAACAGCAATAAAAGACCTTTCGAATAACGAAAGGTCTTTTATACCTAATTAACTTTAAAAACTATTTGATAATTTTGGAAACCTCAGCTGTTATATCTGTACCACCATAAAGAACGATACCCTTACTCAATACAACATTATAACCGTCAGCTTTTGCTTTTGCTGCAATTTGAGCAGAAATAGATTCATCAATAGATTTAAGTTTAGCTGCGTAATCTTTATCCATTTTTTCTTTTTTAGCTTGCAATTCTTTGTTGTATTTTTCTTCTGCGGCTTGTTTTTTCTTAGCATCCGAAATTGAAGCTACATCTTTTCTTGCTTTTTCAATAAATTGAACAATTTCTTTTGCTTTTGCCTGTTGGTCTTTTTTCAAAGCCTGAACCTGAGCAGAAGCATTAACTACTGCAGGAACATCAATAACTGCAACAGAGAAATCTGCGGCATTGGCGCAAGAACCTGCAACTAAACCACTTAATACAGCCAATGTTACGATTAAAGTACTAATTTTTCTCATGATGTAATCTCCTTATTAACAAAAAATATCCTACCACAAATGTATGTTTTATACCATATCTCATCCGTTTGATTTATCTTTTTGTAACATTCTTTACATGGGTAATTAAATTTTATATAATTTATTTAGTAGCAAATAATGTTTTTACATTTTGTAAAAATGTTGTAATAAAGAATAATTATTTGGTTTATTTGTAAGAGAATATACATAAGGATATATAATTAGATATATAAAATTTGTAATAGAAAGTGAAAAAGATAATGAAAGAACTTAACAAAATTAAAAAATTATTATGTGTTATGACATTTGCCTTTATTTGCTGCTTAATGGTAACAACAACAGCTTCAGCGGATATGGTTTCAAATGCGGGACTTATTCCTGCGGGATATGGATATACACATGGCAGAATACCTGTAATTGAAGCAACAGGCAGACCTGAAATTCACGATGCAGCAATTATGAGATACGATAAGAACAGTCGTATTAAAGATAATGATGCTACAGAAAATGATGCAAATTATAACAGACAAAATGGGAATAACAGACAACAATTTTAATAATTTAAAAGATATATAAAATAGAAGGTGAATTAATAATGAAAAAGAGTAGAAATTTAAAAGCATTCTTAGGAATTGCTATGGCGGCGACAGTTTGTTGCGCACTATCATCAGTTCCGGCATTCGGTGCTGATGTGCCATCAATACCTACTGCTCAACAATATGTTCAAGGTAAATTTGAGCAAGGCGGAGCCACTCAACACGATAGGGATATGCTTATGTACGGGAAACAAACCCGAGTCGAAGAAACAGATTATGGCAAATATAGCCAAAGAAGATACGGAACTGACGGCACTCCGGTTAAGAATTATGCATCCCCGAACAGCGATTATATGAAAGCTACAATTGATGAAATCGGGACTAAAGGGGTATATGTAAACTCAATTGAAGTTTCACCATCAGAAATTTTATCAAGTAGTGAGATTAATGGTATTATCGGACAATATGTTGGTAAAAACGTATTTATGAGTGATATTCAGGAAGCTATTGACGGGATAAACAGATTATATGCAGAAAAAGGATATGTAACCGCAAGAGCATATCTTCCGGAGCAAACCGTTTCTAACGGTAATATCAAAATTGAACTAATTGAAAGTAAAATCGGAAAAGTTACGGTTACAAATAACAAATATACAACAAGCAACTATATCTTAAAACGTATGCCTGAAAAATCAGGTCAGTTGTTTGATATCGTTGATTTAGAAAAAGACGTATTAGATTTTAACAGATATCACGACGGTGTAAATTTAAGTGCAAATCTTAAAGCCGGAGAAGAACCGGGAACAACAGATATTGAATTGACGGCACAAGAGACATTCCCATTCCACATAATCGGTATGATGGATAACGCCGGTCGTCGCGCTACAGGTCCTTTAAGAGGTGGTCCTGCAATCGTTGTGGATTCATTATTCCACCAAAGAGACCAATTATCAACAGGTGTTTATTTTTCTCGTGGTGCTACAAGTCCGTTCTTTGACTATAGCATTCCTGTAAACAAAAAAGATGGTAGAGTAGGGTTTTCATTCTCCTCAACATTTGCAAGAGTTATGCATGGTGACCCTGCAGTTACATCTTTAGGATTGAGAAGTAATTCATACATATACAGTTTATACTATGATCAACCTATTGTAAGAACAAGAGGTTTCGAATTTAAGACATACGCAGCAATGAACTATAAACGTTCCAGATCTTGGTCAAAGGTTGATGATACGTTAGAAAAATACGGTTTACCATCATTTAGGGATACCGACCAAATAACAAGTGTAGATGCAGGTTTCAATTTAAGAAAAGATACAAAATACGGTATTTGGTACTTAAACCAAATGGCTAGTATGGCATTCCCTATATTTGACAGTGAATCAAGCTACTTCAAATATTCCGGCAGCTTGTTAAGATTACATGATTTCTCTCACGGATTTATCGGTCAATTGAGAGCAAATTACCAAATCATACCTAACAATAAACACATTCCTTATATGGATTTATTCCAGACAGGTGGTTTGGCTACCGTAAGAGGTTATTCAGAAGGTGTTATTATGGGTAAAAACGGCTACTATGTAAGCGGTGAATTGATGTTCCCATTGTTGCCAAGAACAATAACTACAAAAGGCGGGAAAACAATGAACTTTATCGGTAATTACATAAAAGGTGCTGTGTTTGCTGATACTGCAGGTGTTTTCCCTGTTCACAGAGAAGACTATCTGGAAAGTTACTTCTTAGCATCAGTAGGTATGGGTTTAAGAGTACAACTTCCGGGCGATTTAAGTGCAAGACTATACTGGGGTTGGCCATTAGTTAATAACAAATACGAAAACCACAGACATATGGGAAGATTCCACTTTGAATTGACCGTTGAACCTAATTTGGACAAACTGCTTGCAAGAAGACAAAAGGCTCCTGTAGTTGTTCCTACACCGGAACCTAAAGCGGAAGAACCAAAAGAATTACCACCACTTGAATTACCTAATAACTATGATGATGTCAGACACTATGACTACATGTTAGATGGCAGTGCAACTGCACTATAATAAAAATAGAATATTGTAATATAAAATGAATCGGCAGAGAATTTTTAATTAAGTTCTCTGTCGGTTTTATTATTAGATTAAAATAAGCTTTACTGACTTGTATTAACGGACTTATAACCCAAATGTCTGTACGTTTCAGGTGTGACTTTACGACCTCTTGGAGTACGCTGCAATAAACCGCACTGTAATAAATATGGCTCGCATACATCTTCTAATGTCCTTGAATCTTCTCCTATAGCTGCTGCAATAGTTTCAATACCCACAGGGCCTCCGTCATATTTTTCAATAATGAGTTTTAATAAATTTCTGTCGGTATTATCAAGTCCAAACTCGTCAATTTCAAGAATATCAAGAGATTTATTAGCGATATCTTTAGTAATTTTACCTTCATTTTTTACGATGGCATAATCACTTACACGCTTTATGAGTCTGTTTGCAATTCTTGGAGTTCCACGTGAACGTTTTGCTATAGCATAAGCAGATTCCTGATCAATATCAATATCCAAAAGAGTTGCTGTTCTTGTTATAACTTTTGATAACTCCTCATTAGAATAAAATTCAAGTCTGTGAATAATCCCAAACCGATCCCTCAACGGTCCTGACAATTCACCGGCTTTGGTTGTAGCTCCAATTAAAGTAAATTTTGGAAGCGGAACACGCAAAGTCTTTACAGTCTGAGCTTTACCCGTAGTCATATCAAGATAAAAATCTTCCATTGCAGGATATAAAATTTCTTCTGCAACCTTGTTCAGACGATGAATTTCATCTATAAACAATATCTGATTTTCTTCTAAAGACATCAATATCCCGATAATATCACGAGGTCTTTCTAATGCAGGTGCTGAAGTTATTTTTACGGGTACATTCATTTCATGTGCAATAACACCTGCCAAAGTTGTTTTTCCCAACCCGGGAGGACCGTAAAACAACAAATGATCCAAATTTTTACCGCGTTTTTTTGCGGCCTCTATAGTTATTTTCAAATGCTTCAAAAGATTTGACTGACCTATATATGAATCAAAATCCGTTGGCCGAATACTGTTTTCAAACAGCCGATCATTATCATTTTCATCAGGTTTGACCACAGGATTTTTCTTTTTCTGCGACTTTTCATTTATAAAATCATTATCATCTGATATTATACTCAAAATATTACTCCCTTAAAGGAATAATAACACAAGTTGATTGATACTTCAAATTGACAAAAATCAAGAAATAATATAAATTTATAAGGTAAATTGGAGGTAAATATGGAAGAAAAAAATGACAATATATTTTGTTATCCTGAGCCTTTAGGCGAAGGATCGCCTTAAAGTTCGTATTTTTAACTTGTTTGATTGTGCGATTCTTCGGTCGTTTCACTCCCTCAGAATGACAATTTTTTATTCAATTATATTATAAATATTATTATTTAACATTTAAACTTCTTGTTAAATTGTAAATAATTTCAAGTTTTTCAGGATTATCACCAATTCTGCGCAAATTGTCATCAATCATTTTTAAAAGCTCAGATGATTCTTTAAGATGATTAGTAGAAAAAAGTTCTTCTGCCGTAATATCAAGTGCAACCAGTAGTTTGTCCAATGTTTCGGCCGTAACAAAATTTTCCCCGATTTCAATTTTACTCAAAGCTCTTTGAGAAATATCCGCAAGTTCAGATAATTTTTCCTGCGTATAACCTCTAAGTATTCGTATGCGTTTTATTTTTTTACCGAGCTCTTTTTTAATACTCATAATTACAATTTTAAATTCTTTATCAAATAATTTTACTATTCAAAAGTATTATATATTAAGTTTTATGAACCTAGAACACCCTATCAATATTGAATTTATATTAATTACAATTTAAAATAGTAAAATATAGACAATTTTTAATTGGAAGATGTTTTTATAAATAAGTAAGAGATATGTGCTTAAAGAGTATAAAAATGAAAGGAGTTTTTATGAGTTTCAGAGTTGATGGTAATTCGGATGTCGAAAGCTTAAAAGCATTATTGAAGGTTATAGATAATGATAATGCACAAAAACGTTCGTATAAACCAATGTTTGAGAATAGGCGTAACACCAATGGCACTAGTGAAGATGTCTCTGATGGAAAAGTAAAAACAGAAGTTTTTAAATTTGAAATTATGAGTAAATTAGATACTTCAAAATCAGATAGACCGCTTAAAAATATTCGATATTATCTTGGAAAGCTGATAGAGACAGCACAAACACTGAATGGAGCAAGGAATTTAAAGCCAAATGGAACCGCAGAACAAAATAAAATGTATAGTCTTAGAATGGAAGAAATAAAAGCCCAAATGAAAGATTATGCTGAATTTGTCGGTTCAGGTTTAAGCGTAGTGCAAGATTCAAAAAACGGACTATATAAATTATGTATAAATAATCAGTTCTACGACATTCCTGAAAGAAAGGTCGAAATAGGAACTGTAGACACAGAAGATAGGATTGAATTAATGCCGGAAATCGTAGACTAATAAGGAAACTGGTATTTAAGCAAACAACAAAATTTATACATCAACAAAAAGCGGTTCGTATGAATAATTGAACCGCTTTTTTGCATATCTTTGAAAAATATTAACGTTTTGAGAATTGGAATCTCTTACGAGCTCTTTTTCTACCATATTTTTTACGTTCTTTAACACGAGGGTCTCTTATTGATATGTAGGTTGTGATTTTTATCAAAACAAAAATAAGTCTGTAAAAAGTATACATAAATACAAAAGCGAGGCGCAATGTGAACCGCTTTTGATATATTGAAAATCATTAATAAAAATGTTATAATTTGCGTATGGATGATATCAAACAAATTATTGAAAAACTTAATAATACTATTAAAATGACTTATAATGATTTTAACGGTATTTACTTATACGGATCATGTGCTGCTCGAAAAAATACTAAAAACAGTGACATTGATATTGTTGCAATTTTTGATAAATCTCTTAATAGAGAGCAACGACTCAATCTATGGAATTTAATCGGCAAAATAGAAGTTGATTTTGGTGTAATTTTGGATTTGCACCCTATGTCTGAAACTGAATTAAAACAAAATCCTATATACTACAATCAGGTTGTAAATAAAGGTATTTTTTATGGAGCAAGATAAAAATTTAATAATAAATAAAGCGATTGAAAAATCAAAAGAGGCATTTTCAGCGGCAGAAGAAAACTATATTTCCAAACATTTTGATACTTGCCAAAACCGATTGTACTATGCAATATTCTACATAGTCAGTGCTTTAGCGTATAAAGATGATTTTATAACTTCAAAACATGCTCAATTGATGGGTTGGTTTAACAAAAAATATATTCATGATGAAAAAATATTTGATACAAAACTTTTTGCGATATACAAAGAAGCATTCACAAACAGACAATTATCAGATTATGATTTTATATACAAACCAAACCCTGAAGATTTATTTGTAATGATTAAAGACGTAAAAGATTTTATAACAGAAATTGATAAATATTTGCAACAAAAAAGCGGCTCATAATTGAACCGCTTTTTTGCATATCTTTGAAAAATATTAACGTTTTGAGAATTGGAATCTCTTACGAGCTCTTTTTCTACCATATTTTTTACGTTCTTTAACACGAGGGTCTCTTGTTAATAAACCTTCTGCTTTAAGAACATTTCTGTATTCTTCATTAGCTTTAATCAAAGCTCTTGAAATACCGTGTTTGATAGCACCGCATTGTGCTACAACACCGCCGCCAACAGCTTTAACTCTGACATCATATCTGTCTTGAGTTTCAGTCAAAACAAGCGGTCTATATACTAACATTTCAATTGCAGGTCTGTTGCCGATATAACCTTTTAAAGTTTTACCATTAACAAAGATTCTGCCTGAACCTTTAACTAATTTAACTACTGCAATGGAGGTCTTTCTTCTGCCTGTAGCCATTATAATATCTTTATTATCTGCCATTATTTATCCCCTTTCTTACTGTCTTGGGAAGCGGAAGTAGCTTGTGAAGAACATTTACCCCCCGACTTTTCAAGTACGATTGGTTTTTGAGCAGCATGAGGATGTTCAGAACCAACATATACTTTTAATTTATTGAATTGTTCAGCACCTAATGTATTGTGTTGTAACATACCTCTTACAGCATGTTCAATAACAATTCTAGGGTCTTTTTCCATAACTTCTTTGAAAGAAGCAGTCTTTAAACCACCCGGATAACCTGTGTGGTGTAAATAGATTTTATCTGTTTCCTTTTTACCTGAAACTACAACCTTATCAGCATTGATAACGATAACGAAATCACCTGTATCAACGTTTGGAGTGTATTCAGGTTTATTTTTACCTCTCAAAATGTCTGCAACACGAACTGCAAGACGACCTAAAATTTCGCCTTCAGCGTCAATTACATACCATTTTCTTTCTACTTCAAGAGGTTTTGCCGAATATGTTTTCATATTGCATTTTCTCCATTTATTTTCGGAGGGTAAGAAGGTAAGATGTTAAGATGGTAGGCAATTTAAATTTTAAATGGCTTATCTTCCTATCTTCTTATCTTCATATCTTCCATTTAGTATTCTACTTTTATCAGTGTCAGCCCATACGGACTGACAGTTTGACCGGCCTTCCGGCGGTCCTTTGCTTCCATAACATTTTTCATATGTTCAGGTCGCAAATTATGTCCTTCTATTTCTAAAAGGGTTCCGACAATCGTTCTTACCATATTGTATAAAAAACGATTTCCTACAATATCAATAATCACTTTATCACCCTGTCTTTCGACTTGTGCTTTTTCTATAAAACAAATCCTGCTCGGGTTAAGCGTACCGGAGCTTTTGAAACTTGAAAAATCATGTTCCCCTAACAAATAATTTAAAGATTTTTGCATCCTGTCCAAATCTGTCGGGTATTTCACTCTCATTAAATCGCCGTCAAAAGCATTTTTATATCTTCGGTTTATAAACTCGAATCTGTAATAACGCCTTTTTGCACTTTTTTGAGCATGAAACCTTTCATCAACAACTCTCAAATCACTGACAGATATATCCTCAGGAAGTATTTCATTTAAATGATACACAAAGCTTGAAGCAACAATATCTTTGTCAGTATCAAAATGAACAACCTGTCCTGAAGAATTTACACCTTTATCAGTTCTTCCGGAAAAGACTGTTTTAAATTGTCGGTTTGTATTTTCGGTATCCCCGAATATCAATGTACTAATCGCTTTTTCAAGTTCACCTTGTATGGTTGGTTCTATTTCTGCACCTTGAGGGTTTTCCTTACATTTACCCCCGAACTGAATTTGACTTCCTGCATAATTTTTGCCAATATACTGAACTTTTAGAGCATATCGCATCTTGAAATTACACCAATTGAATTAATGCCATTTCAGAAGCGTCACCACGACGTGGTGGAAGGTGGTAAATTCTTGTATATCCGCCTTTTTGTTCAGCGTATTTTTTACCGATTACTACAAATAACTTTCTCAAAACAGTTTGAGGAGTTTTCTTTACTTCATCAGTGAATTTACCATCAGCAGGAACTTCTACATATTGTTTATCTTTAACATTATATGCCATGAAGTCACCTGTCTCTTTGTTATAAATGTATTTTGCTGCGTTACGAATTGAATTCAAATCGCCTTTTTTAGCAAGTGTGATAATTTTTTCCGCATAAGGTTTCAATGCTTTTGCACGAGCCAATGTGGTAGTGATTTCACCATGAACAAAAAGTTCAGTAGCTAAAGAGCGCAACAAAGCCTTTCTCTGGTCTTGTGCTTTTCCAAGCGTATGTTTTTTAGTTTGGTGTCTCATTTTTATTTTCCTTTATATCTTGTTGGGAGATTTCCCCAACCTACATTACATTATCCGATTAAATCTTCTTCTTCAACAGGATTTGGAGCCAAATCCAAGCCAAAGTGATGTAATCTTTCGATTACTTCATCAGAAGATTTTTTACCGAAGTTTTTAATATTTAATAAATCATGTTCTGATTTCTTCAAAAGTTCTGACATTGAATTGATACTTGCTCTTTTTAAGCAATTATAAGCTCTTACAGAAAGTTCCAATTCTTCGATTGTCATTTTTGGTTCATCTTCTACAACTTCTGCTTCTTCTTCCATAACAGGCAAAGATGCAACTGCAGGTTGTCCTGTAATTGAAGCTATCTGCATAAAGTGTTCAATAAGAAGATTTGCAGCCTGACTCAAAGCATTTTGAACATCTACTGAACCGTTAGACCAAATTTCAAGAGTCAATTTATCATAATCTAATGAATCACCTACACGAGTGCTTTCAACATTATAACTAACTCTTTTGATTGGCATAAATGTTGCATCAATAGGTAATACATCTATTGAATCACCTTTAACATCTCTAGGAACGTCATGAGCAACATATCCTTTTCCTGATTCGACAATAACATCAGCATGGAATGAACCGCCATCTGCTACTGTACAAATTAACCAGTCAGGATTTACAACCTTAACACCTGCAGGCAACTGAATATCACTTGCTAATACAGGACCCGGTTTATCTACATCTATTCTCAAATGTTGAGCTTCTTTGGAATCTGTTTTAACAACTAATCCCTTTAAGTTCAAAATTACGTCAATTACATCTTCAAGCACACCCGGAATAGCTGTATATTCATGAGTAATGCTTTCAATTCTTGTACTTGTAACGGCTGTACCTTCAAGACTTGATAATAATACACGTCTTAAAGCATTACCGATAGTTGTACCAAACCCTCTTTCCAAAGGTTCAATGACAAATTTACCGTATTGTGAACCGTCTGAATTTGTTGCTGTATCAACACATTTAATTTTTAATTCCATTATTTTAATCTCCTAGTTTTTATCTACTACATATTTTGTAAGATTTTCTTACTTCTGGCTATTTATTATTTAGAGTAGTATTCGATTACGAGTTGTTCCTTAAGTTCCGGATCTAACTCTTCTCTTTCAGGAATTCTGTCGAAAGTGATTTTGAATTCTGATTTATCTATTGTCATCCAAGCCGGAGCACAAGCTAAATCAATAGAATCCATTACACTTTGAACAAATTTTGAGCTTTTTGATTTTACAGTTATAACATCCCCGGCTTTTACAAGGTATGAAGGGATATCAACTTTTTTACCATTTACAAGAACATGACCATGATTTACAATCTGTCTTGTTTGCTTGCGTGTAATACCAAAACCTGCTCTGAACAAAATATTATCGAGTCTTGATTCTAATAATTGTAAAAGAATAGTACCTGTAACACCTTTTCTTCTTGCAGCTTCATTATAGTATCTTGCAAATTGCTTTTCGCTAACTAAGTATGTTAATCTGATTTTTTGCTTTTCTTTTAAGTGCAAAGCATATTCAGAAAGTTTTTTTCTTGCAGCACCATGCTGACCTGATGCAGTTTGGCGCATTGAAGAAGTTAATTTTCTGTTTGATAAATCTTTTACTCCATAATTACGGAATAATTTTTCACTTGGTCCTGTGTATCTAGACATTATTTTCTCCTTTTCTTTTCTGCGGGGCATCTGTGGTTTGTTCTTGGACTAGGTGAACAAGCCCCCGCTGTTATTTACTTTATCCGCCTGTACAATCAAAGATTGTTTCGTTAGCTCCATTGTCATTTCGCTCACAACGGCGGTCATATTATGTTTAGAACCTTGCTCGTTCCGCTACCGCGAACCGACATCGGCTCTAAGCACCCGACTAACACGAATTATACTCTGCGTTTTTTAGGAGGACGGCATCCGTTGTGAGGAATTGGAGTTACATCTTTAATTAATGTAATTTCCAAACCTGCAGCCTGGATAGCTCTGATTGCAGTTTCTCTTCCTGAACCGGGTCCTTTGATATGAACTTCAACTTTTTTCATACCTTGATCTATTGATTTTTTAGCAACCATTTCAGCTGCAGATTGAGCTGCGAACGGTGTGCCTTTTCTTGCACCTTTAAATCCTGATGCTCCGGCAGTTGCCCATGCAATAGCATTACCTTGAGTATCTGTTGAAGTTACAATTGTATTGTTGAATGTAGATTGTATATGCACAACCCCCTGCAATACATTCTTCTTTTCTTTTTTCTTTGTTGTTCTTGGTCTTGCCATTTTTCGTTTTCCTTTATGTTGTGTAATTTTTATGTTTTTAAGTCGATAAGTAGCTAAGTATATAAGTAAATAAGTGCTTTTCGTTTTTATTTTGTAATCATGTGCTTTGTAACTATAATAGATTTGTAAAGAACTTATCTACTTAACTACTTATATACCTGCTTTTTATTTCTTACCTGCGATTGCAGCACCTTTTTTGCCGCGTTGAGTTCTTGCATTGGTTTTTGTTCTTTGACCTCTGCAAGGAAGTTTACGTTTGTGACGAAGTCCTCTGTACGAACCGATTTCCTGCAAACGTTTGATATTTACGGCAACTTCACGTCTCAAATCACCTTCAATATGATAATTGGATAATTCATTACGAAGTTGTTTAATATCTTCTTCTGTTAAATTATCTGTTCTTAAATCAGGAGATATTCCTGTTGCTGCTAAAATTTTCTTAGCACGAGTAGGCCCGATACCATAAATATATGTTAAGGCTACTTCCATTCTTTTGTTACGAGGTAAATCCACCCCTACTAATCTTGCCATTTTTTTCTCCTTTTCTTTGGCTTTGTTGTTAGATTTTTTTTTGCAAGAGGCTTAAATACTTCCTCTCCAACTGCTGATGCGCGCAGTTTCCGCTTGTGATAGGGTGATTTGTTTACCCTTATTAGTTTTTGTTGTGCTCAGTTTTGTCGTTCATTCCGTCCGCTATCGCCGGTATTCACTTTAAACTTCGCACCTTACGAGTCCGCTCGCATTCGCTCGGCTACACCCTACACAAAAGCTATCCTTGACGTTGTTTATGCTTTGGATTTTCACAAATTACGGCAATTCTGCCTTTTCTTTTGATACATTTGCATTTATCGCAAATTTTCTTTACTGATGATCTTACTTTCATTTTTCTTTTCCTTTATATTTAAATTTTGTGAGATTCTACTTTAATCTGAATGTGATACGACCTTTTGTTAAATCGTATGGGGTCATTTCAACTCTGACCTTATCACCCGGCAATATTCTGATAAAATTCTTTCTTATTTTTCCTGAAATGTGAGCCAATATCTCATGGTCATTTTCAAGCTTTACCTTAAACATTGCGTTAGGCATGGATTCTATAATCGTACCAACGAATTCTATAACGTCTTTTGCCATATATACCTCATTTTTCGGCTACTATACGCACAATAATTGTGAGTATAACAATCATACTTGCTAAAATTTTGATTGCAAGTGGTGAAAAGCAACAATTTTAATACTTTTAACATGATTTTCAATTGCCTGTTTTATTAAAGATAAGACACTTCTTGTATTCATAGGATTACCTTGATAACCTTATAAAATGGATAGTATAAAAAATATTGTAAAATTTTGTAACAAATTCAATTATTCAATATTTAGATAAACATCACTAAATATATCTTTGTTAAATTTAGCATTATATTTGCAACCCCGTAAAAAACATGCTAGCATAGTTTTATGAATAGAGAGAAAGAGCGCGTTACAATAAAACGAATGAGAAAAGAAGATATTGATTCAATTATTGATATTGAAGCAAAAGCTTACGGCGAACACCATTGGTCGAAAGATTCATTTATTCAGGAATTAAATAACGACCTTGCGTGGTATTATTCATTATTTAACTCTAAAAATAAACTCGTTGCTTATGCAGGAACCTGGCACATTCTGGAAGAAGCTCATATTACAAATATTGCAGTAGATGCTGATGAAAGACAAAAGGGATATGGTGAAGCATTATTAAAACATATTCTTGATGATTGTTACAAAGAAAAAATAAAATATTTGACGCTTGAAGTCAGAGCTAGCAATAAGGCCGCAATAAATTTATATGAAAAATATGGATTTACATCTTTTGGAATTCGTAAAAAGTATTATCAGGATAACAATGAAGATGCTATCATTATGTGGACTAAAAATATCTTTTATGACGAGTTTAAAATACCATTTGAGGAAAAATCAAAAAAACTTGGGGAGAGAATTTTAATAAATGCCTGAAGAAGTCCTTATACCTAAAATGAAAAGACTTGACAAAAAGCAACGAAAAATCAAAATACCAATTAACAATTTTGTTTTGGTAATATTATGTACATTGCTAATAATTTGTGCAACATTTGTTAATATTGAATTAAAGCACTATATAATTCCGAATGGTTTTTCATTTAACAATAATTATTCGAGCGAGGATTTTATATATGCATTCAGTATAATTCCACAAATACCCGTATTGATGTTTGTTTGTTCTTTACTTGGCAAAAAACTTGCTTTAACCTGCACTTACTTCTATGTAATTTTGGGAATTTTTGCTTTACCTGTTTTTGCATTAGGCGGTGGTATCGGATATATTGCAGAATACAGTTTCGGATACATTCTGGCATTTATAATAGGGGCATATATCTGCACATTTTTTCTCGATAAAAAATATTCTTTTACAAATATGATACTTGGGGCAATTTTAGGCGTATTTGCAATTCATTTATGCGGGATTTTATATATGGCAATTTTAGCCATTATTAAACAGGAAGGCATAACATTTATACAAAGCTGGATTATTCATCAGAGCGGATTAAAAATAGCATATGACATAGTTTTGAGTTTCACTGGTATTCTAATTGGTAAATATATTCATTCATTTTTACAATTTTTATCGGATTAATATTTGATTGATAGCAAAAAATATGATAATATAATCATAAAATAGCTTGGAGGATTTATGGATTTTAAAGAAATATTTACCGATATACCTGTATTAATCGTACTTACAACTTTTGTATTTTCAATATTGTACTGCTGTATTCAATACATCAAAGTAAATAGAAATTTAAAAAAAATAATTAAATTTATATCCACATTTAAAAAGAATGATTTAAACTTCAGATTTAAAGAGCTTGACAGCTGGATGTTATCGGACCCTTACGTTGCAAATATGTGGATAGAGTTTAAAAATACATTGGTATTTTCAGAATCAGTAGCACTTAAAGATGGGGATGATTATCAATATCAAGACGTTTCTTCAACAGTACAAAATGTGCAAACAACTGTTGATCCTATGTATTTTTTCAATGAGGAAGCACTTGTTACATCAAAATTTAATTATAAAATGATACTGGCAATTCCAACTATTTTAACAGGCTTCGGCCCGTTATTTACATTTATGAAAATTGCTATTGCATTTGGTATGATTGACTTTTCATCACCTGAAAAAACGATCAATTCCGTTGCAGCATTCATGCAGGGTATGCAGGCTGCAGCATTTGTATCAGTATTTGCGGTATCAACATCTTTGACATACTTACTTATAGAAAAAACTTTATTCCAACAACTATGTAAAAAACCTTTGGGTAAGATCCAAAATATCGTAGGCGAACTATTTGCAAGTATTTCATCTGAAAAATTCTTATACGAATTATTGAAAGAATCAAAAATCCAAAATAATTCGGCCGCTAATATTATCGGAACAATGCCAAAACAATTCAAAAGCGCATTTAATGAAACAATGGCTGCAAATCTGGTACCGTATCTGGAAAACCTGATTTTTGGGTTAAATCAATTAAATAAACAAATGAAAGAAGTTGCCAAAGGGGCAAAAGGTAATGACGAAGTAGATGGATTATTCTAGGAGAGTTTGTTCATGGCTATGATGCAAAGAAAACACAGCGGCGGAGATGATGACGGAGGAAACGTTTTCTGGGTAACAATGTCAGATCTTATGTTAGGTTTGGCAATTATCTTTATTACCTTATTTGTGTTAGCTATGACAGGGTTCAACCAAAAAACTGTTCAGCAGCAAAGAGTCAAAATGGAAGTCGCAAAAGAAATTGAAGCCGAATTACAAAAAAATAATATAAACGCTAAAGTTGACAGAATGACAGGGGATTTAGAAATTCCATCTTCCGCACTGTTTGAAGTAAACAGTTACATTCTTAAACCGGAAGGAAGAGCATTCCTCGACAAATTGACACCTATATACGTTAATACAATTTTTTCAAATAAAAAACTCTCTGACAGTATTGAAAGCATAATTATACAAGGGCATACAGACTCACAGGCTTTTGCGGGTCTGACAAATATCAATGACCAATTTGTATATAATATGGATTTGAGTACAAAAAGAGCAAATTCGGTAGCTGCACGCATGCTTGAGGGTACATACAAGCCGGAATATAATGAAGGATTCAGGAAGATGATTACGGTCGAAGGGCGAAGCTTTAATGACTTAATTCTTGATGATCAGGGTAAAGAAGACATGGTAAAAAGTCGTAGGGTAGAAATAAAATTAAAAGTTAAAGACTGGAGTGTTGCGACATTTTTGGGGTTAAAAAAATAAATGATAGAAGAACAAAATATTTTAGAAACCATTAATATGATAAAATTATACAATCTTGATATAAGAACAGTCACATTGGCCCTGAGCTTGAGAGATTGTATATCGGAAGATAATGACAGAGTTTGTGAAAATATTTATAATAAAATAAAAAAGTATGCAAAAAATTTGGTACCATATGCCAATGAACTTGCTGATGAGTATTCAATTCCTATAATAAACAAAAGGATTTCAGTAACTCCAATTTCACTTATAGGGGAATCCTGTAAAAATCCGGATTACGTTAAAATAGCTAAAACACTTGATGCTGCGGCTAAAGAAGTCGGCGTAAATTTTGTCGGAGGATTTAGTGCATTAGTAGAAAAAGGAATGACAAAAGGCGATAATTTGCTAATTGACAGTATTCCGCAAGCACTGGCACAAACTCAAAGAGTATGTTCATCAGTGAATATTGCATCATCTAAAGCAGGAATAAATATGGATGCTGTTTTAAAAATGGCTAAAATTATTAAGGAATCAGCAATATTAACAAAAGAACAAGATTGTATAGGGGCCGCAAAACTTGTTGTTTTTTGTAATGTTCCGGGGGATAATCCTTTTATGGCAGGAGCTTTTTGCGGGATCGGGGAACCTGAAGCCGCTTTAAATGTAGGGGTTTCAGGACCGGGCGTTGTCAGAGCGGCAGTTATGAATCTTAATGAAAGTGCGGATATGAGTGAACTTGCAAACAAAATCAAACAAACTGCATACAAGATTACTTCAACCGGAGAACTTATAGGTCGTAAATTATCAAAAAGATTAAACATTCCTTTTGGAGTAATAGATTTATCTCTTGCTCCGACACCTGCCGTTGGCGACAGCGTAGCAGGAATTTTTCAGGCAATGGGATTAGAACACGCAGGAGCGCATGGCACTACTGCAGCACTGGCAATGCTGAATGATGCCGTAAAAAAAGGCGGTATAATGGCAAGTTCTCATGTTGGCGGATTGTCCGGAGCATTTATACCCGTTTCAGAAGATGCCGGAATGATTGAGGCAGCACAAAAAGAGTATTTAAATATAAACAAGCTCGAAGCTATGACTTCTGTCTGCTCAGTCGGGTTAGATATGATTGCAATTCCGGGGGATACACCTGATAGCACTATTGCCGGAATGATAGCAGATGAAATGGCTATAGGAATGATTAATAAGAAAACTACGGCCGTCAGAATTATACCCGCAATAGGTAAAAAAGCCGGAGAAAAAGTAACATTTGGAGGATTACTGGGAGAAGCTCCAATCATGCCTGTGAGCCAATTATCTTCATCAGTTTTCGTTGAAAGAGGAGGCAGAATACCTGCACCAATACACAGTTTAAATAATTAATCGGAGAACGAATGACAGCAACATTAAATGAAATGGCAAACAAATTACAAACATTTATCATTGAAATGCAGGAAGATGCCCATAACATCTTTGCGATTAATTTGTCTAAATATAACAATATAAAACTATCAATGGACGAAATAATACGCTATCCGCATATAACTATCCGCATTGGCATATCAGAAGCAACATACAGCCTGAAAGATCATTTAAGAACAGAGGGAGGTCTGGGACCTGATGAAAAATATGTGCGCAAATGGATAGAAAATAGTACAACAATATATGAACTAACTGAAATATACAAAAATTTTAGAGAAAATCTTACAACAGAAGGACGACACAACGAATCAGATGATTATGCAATTGAAGTAGATGCAAACGGTAAGATAAGAAGAGTATATGAAGCAAGAGCTGCCGTAAGAGATGGACGTTCTTCAATCAAAGCCCAAGAAAGAAAAGAAAATATTAAAAAAAATCTTAAAAATTTTTTAAATTCAAAAAGAAGAAAATTTGATTAAGAATTTTTGATACTGTTTTTACTTCTTAATTTTCTATGATATGTAATTGCAAACCGGTGCGCTTCATCTCTTATACGCTGGATTAAAAATAAAGCACTTGATTCCCGAGGAAGCATAATGGATTTTGACTTATTAGGCAAAAATACTTCTTCCTGTCTTTTGGCCAAACTTACAAAATCAATACCTGTTACCCCCATATCATTAACAACTTTCATTACACTAGACAGCTGTCCTTTACCGCCGTCAATAATAATTAAATCGGGTTTATCCCAACCTTTTTCACCCAATCTTGACAGACGTCTTGTTAAAACTTCTTTCATTGATAAAAAATCATCAGGCTTCCCTTCAGTTAATTTTACTTTAAATTTTCTGTATTCGGTTTTTTTACTTAATCCGTTTATAAATGTTACCATTGATGCAACGGTATTTGTTCCCTGAATATGAGAAATATCATAACATTCCATTCTGTACGGAAAATTATTTAGTTTCAATTTTTCTTTCAAAAATGCACCTATTTGATTGAAATCTTCATTTATTTTAGACATTTTTGAAAGTTTTGCATTTTTTAGGATCACTAAAGCATTTTTATCTGCAAGCTTTTGAAGTTCTTTACCCTGCGCAGATTTACCATAACTTATTCTTACATTTTTATTTGATATAATTTTAAGCCATTGCTCATACAAGGACTTATTCCCAACCTGTTCAAGTACATCAGAAACAATTCTGTCAGGGAATTCCAAAGACAATGTATTGTAGTATTCTTTGAAAAATGTTTCAAAATATTCTATTTTATCTTCTGATTCCACATCAAAAGTAAAATCTTTTTTGTCGATAAGCCTGCCTTCTCTGATCATCATTATCACAATGACCAAAATCCCATCCTCGTGTGCAAGAGAAATTACATCCTCATTCAATTTTGTATTTTCATAAACAACTTTTTGCTTTTCAAGAGTTTTCTGCAAATCAAAATAACTGTCACGAAGCCTTGCGGCCTTTTCAAATTGTAGAGAATCAGAATACTTTTGAATTTGCTCCATAAGCTGCTTCATAAGCTCAGTTTGTTTACCGGATAAAAATAATTCAGCCTGATGCACAACAGCTTTATATTCTTCACTTGAAACTAAACCCTGACATGGTGCAAGACATTTGCCTATTGAATAATAAAGGCAAGGACGAGATTTGAAACGGGGAGTTTTACATTGTTTGAGCGGGAAAATTTTCTTTAAAAAATCAAGCGTAGAGTGCATTGCACCAATATTTGTGTAGGGACCGTAATATCTGCCTTTTAATTTATTCATATTTCTCTTACGGACAATTTGTATTCGCGGGAAATCCTCATCAGTAATAAGAAAATACGGATATTTTTTATCGTCTTTTAATAATATATTGTATTTCGGCTTATGCTTTTTAATCAAATGACTTTCCAAAATCAACGCTTCAACTTCGGAATTTGTAATGATGTATTCAAGATGATCAATTTGAGAAACTAAAACATTAACCTTTACACTATCGTGTTTGCGGTTAAAGTATGATTTTACTCTACGTTTTAAAATTTTTGCTTTTCCGACATAAATAATTTCGTTATCAGAATTGTAATACAAATAGCACCCGGGAAGTTCAGGCAGCATTTTTAAACTTTCTTTAAGTTTTTCGTTCATAAGGGTATTATAGCATATTTTTAAAACAAGCGGGAATTTTGTCATTCTGAATTTATTTCAGAATCTTAAAATTCCCGCTATGTCAATTAATTTTTAATCGGTAATTATAATTCCAGATTATTTGAAAGAATATCCATTTCTTCAGCTGAAGCATATGCACTGTGACAACCACAATCAGCATAGATAACTTCACCTGTCATGCCTGAAGATAAATCTGAAGCAAGGAATAAACCTGCTTTACCTACATCTTCCAACGCAACATTTCTTCCTAAAGGAGCTCTAGCAACTGCAGCTTTAAGCATTTTTGAAAATCCGCCAATACCCATTGCTGCAAGCGTTTTAACAGGACCTGCAGATAAGCAGTTTACTCTTACACCTTTTTTACCTAAATCAACTGATAAAAATCTCATTGAAGATTCCAAAGCAGCTTTAGCAACACCCATTACGTTGTAACCCGGAACTGACAATATTGAACCCAAATATGTCATTGCAAATATTGATCCGCCTTCATTCATGACATTTTCAGCATATTTACAAACAGTTACTAGCGAATAAGCACTGATTCCCAATGCTAAATCCCAGCCTGCTTTAGAAGTATCTATAAATCTGCCTGTTAAATCTTCTTTGTTTGCAAATGCGACTGCGTGAATAACAAAATCCAATTTGCCGTAAACTTTTTCACATTCATCAAAAACTTTTTTAACATCTTCTTCTTTAGTAACATCACATTCCATAATGATTTTTGCGCCAAAGTCTTCTGCAATTGGTCTTACACGTTTTTCCATAGCTTCATTAGCGTATGTAAAAGCGATTTCACCGCCTGCATCATGAATTTGTTTTGCAATACCGTATGCAATACCGTGAGTATTTGAAACTCCAAAAATTAAACCTTTTTTACCTTTCATTAAATCCATATTAAGTTCTCCCTAATTTTTATAACAAATTAATTCTAACAAAAAGAAAAAACGAAATCAAATCAACCGCATTTTTATAGTACAATTGTGATATGGACATTACGGCTAAAACATACCAAATATTAGAATTTGACAAGATAAAATCCGAAGTTGCCAAATATGCAAAATTTTGGCAAAGTCAAAATCTTTGCCTGACAATGCCAATATATAATGATACTGAAAAAATTAAAGAACAAATTAAATTAACGGCGGAAGCAAAAAAAATTCTTGATCTGGCAAAAGAAACCCCAACCGAATTTATTGCTGATATCGGTAAAATTCAGGCTAACGCTTCTTTATCATATCTTGAGGAACAAGAGTTGTTTGATATTGCCAAAACTATGAAATCATCAAGGTTACTAAAAAAATTTATCAATGAAAATTCTGCTGATGATTATATTTTAAAGGAAAAAGTCCAAAATCTTATATCAGACAAAGATACTGAAGACAAAATTTTTGAAACATTTGATGAAAATCTGAGAATACGCCCTAATGCTACTGCAGAATTAAAAGGGCTATATTCTTCACTAAAAGATACCGAACAAAATATAAGAGATACAGTAAATTCACTTTTAAACAACCCGAATTTTTCAAAATATCTTCAGGATAATATATATACCCAAAGAGATGAAAGAATTGTTTTTCAGGTTATTGCATCAAATAAAAATAAAATCCCCGGAATTGTGCATGATGTATCTGCAAGCGCAAAAACATTTTATATTGAGCCAGCACAAATAGTTCCGCTCAATAACAAAATCAGAGAAGTTAAAGCCAAAATAAGACAAGAATGTATAAAAATACTTGTTTCATTAACTGATTTAGTTAAAGGTCGTTTAAAAGAGCTTTCTCAATGCGAAAAAATCATGGCAGAAATTGATTTTCATTTCGCAAAAGCAAGATACTCAATAAAATTACAGGCGATTGAACCTGAAATAATTGAAGAACAATACATATATTTTGAGAATATGAAACATCCGCTTTTACTGTTAAGTAAAGGAGAAGAAGTTGTTTCTAACGATTTTGAAATAGGAGATAAATTTGGTTATAACTCTTTAATAATAACGGGTTCAAACACAGGAGGAAAAACCGTTACACTAAAAACTATCGGCTTATTTATTCTTATGACAAAAGCCGGAATGTTTTTACCTTGCACAAACGCAAAATTATATCCGTATGAAAATATTTTTGCAGATATAGGAGATAATCAGAGTATTTTAGAAAATCTATCCACATTTTCATCACATATGACAAATATAATTGAAATTCTAAACCTTTGCAATGAAAATTCTTTTGTTCTGTTTGATGAAATATGTGCAGGAACTGATCCTGTTGAAGGAGCAGTCCTTGCCCGTGAAATTCTTAATAAATTAGCACAAAAAAAAGCAACAAGCGTAATAACAACTCATTATGGAGAATTAAAAACGCTTGAATTTTCAAATCCGTTTTTCAAAAATGCTTCTGTTGAATTTAATACCGAAACCCTGCAGCCGACATATAAACTTTTAATTGGGATTCCGGGATTAAGCAATGCCATTTCAATAGCTTCAAATCTCGGCTTGGATAAGGATATAGTTGAAAAAGCAAAACATTCCCTTATAACACAAAAAGACCCTGCAATAGCGGTTGTTGAAAAATTACAAAAAACACATCAGCAGTTATCACAAAATCTTGAAAAGGCACAGGAATTAAAAGAAGATTCTCTGTCAATAAAAAAAGAATACGAAGAAAATCTTAATCAGGTAAAAAAAGATAAGAAAAAGACCATAAAAAATATTAAAAACAAATTTGATTCTGAAATGATGGAAGCAAGAGCAGAGATAAAACAAATTTTAGAAGAACTAAGACAGGAAAAATCAGAAAAAATTGCCCGCAGAGCGTACTCACGACTTGCCAAACTTGAACAAAACTTCCGAAATGATATTGATCAGGTTTCAGACAAAGAACAATATATCGAAATTGACTGGGATAAAGTTGTTACAGGAGATGTAGTTATGCTCAAAAACCTTCATCAAAAAGTTACAATAAAATCATTACCTGATAAAAACAAACGGCTCAGCGTTGATATGGGCAATATTACAATGCAGGTAAAACAAGATGAACTTGCGGTTTTAGATGACAATTACAAAGAAACAAAGAAAAATCCAATCCCCGGAACGTCATTTAAAAAATTTGAACTCCGCAAATATACTATGAGTCAGGAACTTGATTTAAGAGGTTACAGAGTTGAAGAAGCTCTTGATGAGGTTGAAAATTACCTTGATAAAGCAAGTTTGGCGAATTTGTCCCCTGTATATATAATACACGGACATGGAACAGGAGCATTAAAGCAAGCCGTCAGAGATTTTCTTAAAACCTCACCATATGTTGCAAAATTCAGAGTCGGCGAAGATTCTGAAGGCGGTGACGGAGTAAGCGTTGTTGAAATCAAATAAATATAATATTTAATATATTCTTTCACCTGTATTGATGTCGAATTTGTAAAGATCCCCTGAATTTATTGATAAATCAAGTGTTGAACCAATCTTTACATCAGAACCCAATACCGCAGAGCATTTTTTATCCCCGATATTAAAATATGCTATTTTTTCACTTCCGAGCATTTCAGAAATATCAACATTTACATTTAACCTGATATTTCCGTCAGATTTAACCATCTTTTCAGGTCTTATTCCATATAAAATATTTTCATCTAAGCCCAAATCTTTACCGTTTATAAAATTCATCTGAGGCGAACCGATAAATCCGGCAACAAATGTATTTTTAGGATTATTATATATTTCTTCAGGGGTATCAACCTGCTGGATATTCCCATTATTTAAAACAACAATTCTGTCCCCCATAGTCAAAGCTTCAGTCTGATCATGAGTTACATAAATAAATGTTGTCTGAAGTTTTTGATGAAGTTTTTTAATTTCAGCACGCATCTGCACGCGGAGTTTGGCATCTAAATTAGACAAAGGTTCATCCATCAAAAATACTTTAGGATTTCTGACAATTGCACGCCCCAATGCAACTCTTTGCCTTTGCCCGCCTGAAAGTTGCTTAGGACGTCTGTCTAAATATTCTTCCAAATCCAAAATTTGAGCCGCCTGATGAACTTTTTGTTCAATTTCAGCTTTCGGAACTTTACGCATTTTAAGCCCAAAAGCAATATTTTCTTTCACTGTCATATGAGGGTATAGTGCATAGCTCTGAAAAACAAATGCTATATCTCTGTCTTTTGGAGGCACGTCATTCACCTTTTTATCACCTATATAAATTTCACCGTCTGTGATATTTTCCAAACCGGCAATCATACGCAACAGCGTTGATTTACCACATCCTGAAGCTCCAACTAATACAATAAATTCTTTGTCTTTTATTTCAAGATTTACGTTATTTATAACAACTTTATTATTATCATATGATTTTCTGACATTTTTTAAAACTAAATTACTCATCTTCGTCCTTTTGAACAGGAATAATAATACTAAACAAATTCCCGTTATCACAATTTATATTAAAAAAACCGTTTACCCGTTTAATCAGAATACTTGCAATACCCAGACGCAAACTCCTTAATAACTGTTTTTTACCCTTATCTGCATTTGCATATGGATTACAAATATTTTTTATTTCGTTTTGCAAAATTACAACATTTGAAGTTTTAATTTTAATTTGTGCATATTTTTGCCCCTCATCCAAACCATAAGTTATGAAAGATTCATCATTTGGCTGAGAAACAAATATTTCAGTATTTTTACTTTCTAAACAAGTTTCAATAATATTTTTTAAAAGCATACCAACTGCTTTTAAATCGCTATAAATATTTCTGTTTTCAAAACCGTCATAATAAAAATCTATATTAAACTTTTCTGAACCATATTTTTTATCAAATTCTTTTATAATATTTTTCATTTCCAACACAATATCAAAAGTTTTTAATTCAGCTTGATACGCAAGTGATTCAACATAGCTGAAATTCAAAAATTTACTCATAAATTCTGACAATTCACTTGCATTTGACTGAATAATTTTAAGATATTTAGATTGCTTTTGAGTAACTTCACCGCCTATACCATCAACCAAACCCTGACTGAAACCGGTTATAGTATTTAAAGGGGAAACTATTTCTTCCTCTATATTAGCAATGAAAGCATTTTTTTCGTTATTAAATTTTTCAATACCTTCCTGCTCAATATTATCTCTTATTACTTTTGTATTATCTCTTATACACACGCAATAATTATCACCAGATTTTAATGCGGTTAATTCAAAGTATTCTTTTGGCTTTGACTCGATTAAAACAAATTTTCCTGATTTAGCCGACCGTCTTACTGCACTGTACCCTTCATTAAAAAGGTCATTTATTGTAATATTTTCTGTTATTCCAAGATTATTTTTTGCTCTGTCATTAGCATCAAGAATAATCCCGTCGGAATTGAGGTATAAAACCATATCAGGCAAATTATTTAAAATTTTTGACGCTGACAAAAAAGAATTTAATTTTTTTTTGAATTGCTCAAAATTCATAATTTGCACTAAAACCTCACATAATATATAATAAATGATAGCATGAAATTAATTTTATGTAAATTTTTGTAATGATTTCAGAAACAAAATAGCAAAAAAATATGTTTATGCGGTTTATAAACAAAGATTGATACATGGATAGTTAAACAAAAGAAGCAGGTGATACTATGAGAGAAATTGAAAACAACCTAAACAACGTAAATTTTAAAGGCATTCAGGCCGCAAAACCTATTACGGAAGAAACTGCAAATGTTGAGACTCCGGCAGCTCCTGTTGAGCAAAAAGAAATTAAAGACCTTAAAAACATGCCGGCAGCTGAACTTGGCAAATCTCAGGTTGCATCTGATTCGATTGAAACAGATTTAAAATTTTTACAAAAACATCCGCAGCTTGTTGCAGAATTAAATGAAGCAATGGATAAATATGCACAAAACCACAGCGAAGAAGAAACTTTGCAGATGTTTGAAAAAATGCATCAGGAATTTGCAACTAAGTAATTAAAAATTATAAAAATTGATTATTAAATGTTTTTATTAAGAGCTAACTTAATATTTCTTAATAAATGTCGATTTTCAGGCAATTTTTAATTAATTTTGTACTTAATTAATATATAAGGGAAAAATCTAGGGATATAATATGAGAATTAATGTATCAAAATTATTTGGTTCAAATGTAATATCTGCCACACGAGGCAAAACCCCGTTGAGCAGGGTTGTATCGTATCCTGTGCAAAACACTGGTTTATATGCATCATTGAACAATTTGAACAGAACATACGGGCAATCCCCTGCAGTTGCAGACTGGTATAACGCTCACGAACTTTTAGGAGCTCCCAAATATAACGAAATCGTTGTAGCTTAATTAAGATAAAATATCTAATTTATTCGCAGTTGTTGAACTTTGAACATTCGGATGAAAAGGATTAAAACCGTTTTGACTCTTTTGATTTATAAAATCGAAAGAGTTTTTTGATGCAATCGGAGAATTTTTAGTTTCAAACAATTGCACCGGAGTAACAGCAAAAGTATATTGCCTTTGTACAGCATTTATTGAATTGTTCATCATTATCAATCTTCTTCGGGTAATATTTTTCTCATTAATATAAAGGTTATTTATTTTACCTTATTTCAATTTTAAAAATTCTTGTTACATTCGTTACAAAAGCACAGTAAAGATATTTATACAACTAACAAACGCCCTTCATGTTAAGAATTGTTAAACGATATATACAAAATATAGCAATTTTGTATAACAAAAATACTTTATATACATGTAAACACGAGGATGCTTAAACTAGAGGACTTAAAAACCGAACTTTAAGCACACACTTCACACTTCACTATTACGAGGAATGGGACAAAGTTTACATTCCAAAGGGTCTAATTATTAGACTCTTTTTTTTGTCTAAAAACATAATCATAAATGGTTCGTACAATAAAGAAAATCCCAAGGAAATTTATTCTACAACCTAACCCCTCCGCCCGCAGTGTCATTTTGGCGGGATACAAAGCGAACAAACGATATGCAGTAAGTTTTGTGAGCCTGTATGCCGAAGTGCTGAGGGAA
>ERZ842401.1851-NODE-1851-length-29143-cov-5.860217_pt1 | contig 29143 bp, 20 predicted proteins | sample MGYA00521270_ERZ842401 | MGnify/ENA primary metagenome ERZ842401 (study PRJEB31892, sample SAMEA3878208) | bioreactor metagenome | biome: Moose rumen | place: Sweden | collected 2011-10 | study: EMG produced TPA metagenomics assembly of the PRJEB12797 data set... | reverse complement strand
CACCTAAAATAGCATTAAATATATCAGATGAATTCATCATTTCTTCCTTTAAATCTTCCTTGGATTTAAATAAAATATTCTCAATAGAATCTATCTTTTCTATTTCATATTTAATTCTAGTTATATCATCAGATGTTACATCATGTTTTAATAAAACTTCAATTGTACGATTAGAATTAATTATTTGCATTACTAAGTTTAATTCTGAAACTGGCATAGAGTACTCTTTTCCTCCAAAACCAATATAACCACTTTTCCAAATTTTTAGGAAAGATTTTTCAGACTTTTTTCGCCAAACCGCCATAGGAAGCCTTGCAGGCCCCCTGCACGGGAATGTTGGATATGACGAAAACACCGCTTAAATTTGCGCATTATGAGAAACTTGTATCTTACCAATACCCTTTCGAGGAAGAAAGAATTGTTCGTTCCGGTCAATCCCGGACGGGTGGGAATGTATGTCTGCGGACCGACGGTCTATGGCGATGCGCACCTGGGCCACGCCAGGCCGGGCGTCACTTACGACGTGCTCTTCAAACTGCTCAGGCACCTGGGCTACAAGGTGCGCTATGTCCGCAACATCACCGACGTGGGGCACCTGGAGCACGATGCCGACGAAGGAGAGGACAAGATAGCCAAGAAAGCCCGACTGGAGCAGCTGGAGCCGATGGAGGTGGTGCAGACCTACACGCTTCGCTACCACGAGGCGATGCGCCTGCTCGGCACCGAGCCCCCTTCCATCGAACCGAGGGCTTCCGGCCACCTCATCGAACAGATAGAGACGATAAAGAAGATTCTCGAAGCCGGATATGCGTACGAAAGCAACGGCTCCATATATTTCGATGTCGAAAAATACAACCGGGACCACCACTACGGGAAGCTTTCCGGCCGCAGCCTCGACGACACCCTCGAGGGCACACGCAGCCTTGACGGACAGGGCGACAAGCACGCCCCGTTCGATTTTGCCCTGTGGAAAAAGGCCGAGCCGCAGCACATCATGAAGTGGCCCTCTCCATGGAGCGTCGGATTCCCGGGATGGCATCTGGAATGCTCCGTGATGGGTGAGAAGTACCTCGGGCGCGAGTTCGACATCCACGGAGGCGGAATCGACCTGCTCTTCCCCCATCACGAATGCGAGATAGCCCAGAACGTAGCCTCCCGGGGCACAGACGGGGTGCGCTACTGGGTGCACAACAACATGATAACCATCGGCGGACAGAAGATGGGAAAGTCCCTCGGGAACTTCATAACCCTGCCGGAACTGTTTTCCGGAGCACACAAGCTCCTCGAGCGTGCATACGCCCCCATGACCGTGAGGTTCTTCATCCTCCAGGCCCACTACCGCAGCACCCTCGATTTCTCCAACGAGGCGCTCGACGCCGCGGACAAGGGCCTGCACAAGCTCCTGCAGGGATTCTCGGACCTTGAGGCACTCGCAAAGGAACGCGGACTGGCCGCGGACGCACCGGAAGGCGGGATAACCTTCCTCTCCGGCCCCGTCGGCACCGCGCCGGACAGCTTCGGCGACGGCAAGGCGGCAGCGATAGCCGAGAGGGTATATGAAGCCCTCTGCGACGACCTGAACACCCCCATAGCAATAGCCGCGCTGTTCGATGCGGTCAAACTCATCAATTCGGCAAAAGCCCGCACTGAAGACCTTTCCGACCAGGATGTGAAGGTGCTCCTCTGTCTGGGGCGAGACATTGTCCACGGAGTGCTCGGCCTCAACGAAGCCACGGACGCCTCCGGCAAGTCAAAGGACGTGATAGACGGCCTGATGGACATGGTCCTGCAGGAGCGAAGGGCGGCAAAGGCGGCGAAAGACTGGGCCCGCAGCGACAGCATCCGCGACAGGCTCGCCAGCCTCGGAATCACTGTGAAAGACACCAAGGACGGAGCGGAATGGACGATTCAGTAAAAAGGCCGCTCAGGTTCATATCCTGGAATGTCAACGGGCTGAGGGCCTGTGCCGGCAAGGGCTTCGCCGGGTCGGTCAGCGCCCTTGACGCCGACTTCATCTGCATCCAGGAGACCAAGATGCAGCAGGGACAGCTGGACCTCGAACTGCCCGGATACCGGTCCTTCTGGAACTATGCCGAGAAGAAGGGCTATTCCGGGACCGCCATATTCACAAGGCTGGAGCCCATTTCCGCAGGATATGGAATAGGAATACCTGAACACGACACCGAGGGCAGGGTGATAACCCTTGAGTATGAAGGTTTTTATCTGGTATGCGTGTATGTCCCGAATGCACAGGACGGGCTGAGGCGCCTGGATTACAGGATGGCGTGGGAGGATGCCTTCAGGGGCTATCTGAATGGCCTTCGGAGCGGCGGAAAAGGCGTCATAGTGTGCGGAGACCTCAACGTCGCCCATAAAGAGATAGACCTGCGCAACCCGGCCTCCAACCGCAACAACCCCGGATTCACCGATGAGGAAAGGGGCAAGTTCTCAGACCTTCTCGCATCCGGATTCACCGACTCCTTCCGGTTCCTGCACCCGGATGCCGTGGAGTATTCGTGGTGGTCCTACAGGTTCAGCGCCAGGCAGAAGAACATCGGCTGGCGCATTGACTATTTCCTTGTATCCGAGGAGCTTAAAGGCCGGATTGCCGGCGCGTCCATCCATCAGGACATCCTCGGTTCCGACCACTGCCCCGTCGAGCTGCTGCTGGGGTAAGTCGCATCTGTCCGTACGATTCAAAACAGCTTCTCAAAACAGCTTCCTACATGGCAAGAAAACTATTTTGTGAAATATCACCTCTGGCATACAGGCTGTCTGTGGAGAAAGAGATTCTCAAACGGGGCCGGTTACTTCCTCACCGTCTCGACAAGATAGCTGACAAGCCCGCAAGATGCCTGGACAATGGCCTGGGACTCATGCGACAATATGGCGAAAAGCACGCCTGCGGCCTGCGGTATGCCATAGACTGACTGCAAGGTAACCGCCACGAGGGTATGATATGCCCCGAATCCGCCCGGAACGGGAACGAGGGTGCTGAGCATTCCGGCCACCATGACGAGCAGGGAGTCAGACATTCCGAACCCTGCGAATACGGCTGAAGGCTGGCCCAGAGTCGCATCCTTCAGCGCCCAGACGGCGAAAGCGGTTGTCAGCACATACATACCCCATATCAAAACAGTCAGGAGGATGAACTTCCACAGTCCCTTCATCCGTACAATCGACGACATCCCCTGCCAGATTCCGCCGGCAAAAGAAGCGATCCTGCGGCTGGCGGCGTTAGTATTTCTCGTGCGGTAAACAACTATGGATAAGATGATTGCGAGAACCGCAGCCGCAAGCAGGATAATCCTCAGGCGCATTCCGAAACCTGCCGAGATGCCGCCCCCGAGCGAGCCGGCGAGGATATCCCTCACTTTCGGGCCCATCGCCATGGATACCGCAAGTGCAATCACGGCCATTGAAAGGGTGTCCCAGAGACGGTCGGTTATGAGCGTTCCGAGCGCAGCGTCGAACGAGGCTTTCTTCCTGCCGGAAGCGTCCGCCTCAGAATGCCTTGAGACATAGGCGCAACGGACCAGTTCCCCCACGCGGGGAAGCACCAGGTTGACAGCGTAACATATATTCACGGCATTGACCGAAGTCAGCGTGGATATGGAGCCGTCCAGCTGCCGCAGCATCATCCGCCAGCGGATTCCCCTCAGATAAAGTGCCAGGAAGCCGCAGAACATGGAAAGGCCCATCAGCAGCCAGTTGCATTCCCTCAGCGCCGTCCGGAAGTCGCCCCACCGTATATTCCTGAAACAGAAGTACAACAGCAATGCGGCCAGTCCGGCGGAAAGCAAATATTTCAGGGCCTTCTTCATACGACAAATATAATATTTTCCGTATATTAGGGGATTGTTTTACTCGCAATGACTCAGAAATCCATACTTGGCATAGGCAATGCCTTGACCGATATCCTTGCAGTCCTGCCCGACGACAGGCTGCTGGAACTATATCATCTCCCGAAAGGAAGCATGCAGCACGTCGATATGGAGACGGGCGACAAAATCTGGTCCACCCTCAAGGAAGCGGGCGTGAAATATGTTCCGGGAGGCTCGGCGGCAAATACGATTACCTGCACTTCCATATTCGGCATGGAGTCCGGATATATCGGGAAAATCGGCAACGACGAACTCGGACACCTTTTCAAGAGCACCATGGAGCAGTTCGGGGTCCGGACGACAATGCTCTACGGCACCAAGTCTTCCGGGAGATGCATGGTGTTCATCACGGGGGCAAATGCCGAGAGGACGTTTGCCGACTATATGGGCGCCGCACTCGAGATGGGTCCCGAAGACCTCAGGGAAGAATATTTCCAAGGCTGGGACTATTTCCATATTGAGGGCTATCTCGTCCAGAACCAAGACCTTATCAGCAAGGCTGTCCAAATGGCGAAGGCCGCCGGATGCATAATATCCATCGACATGGCATCCTACAACGTCGTGGAGTCGAACGATGCTTTCCTGCACAATCTGGTGGACACCTACGTGGATATCGTCTTCGCCAACGAGACCGAGGCCAGGGCCTTTACCAAAAAGGAACCCTCCGAAGCCATAAAGGAGATTGCAAGGCACTGCGACATAGCCGTGGTAAAGGTCGGGAAGGACGGTTCGATTGTCCGCCGCGGAGAGGAAGAATACCTTATCCGTCCATGGCCGGCGGTCCCGGTCGATGCAACCGGCGCCGGAGACACCTACGCGGCAGGCTTCCTGTATGCCCATTCGCTCGGCATGCCCCTTGAAGTATGCGGCCAGGTGGGCTCGATAATAGCCGCCAAGGTCGTGGAAGTGATCGGCACCAAGATTGACATACCGCGCTGGAGAGATGCCAAACAGGAGATACGTACACTAATAGAAAGCCACCAGGGATGCTGAACGCAATCAAGAATTTCATGCGCATGCGGGCTCTGAAACGGGATGCATCGCACACCCCGACCGCAATCCTCCCCATCAGGGAAATCCATTCCGCCGTAGCGTTCATCGATGTCGCGGACACATCCTTTGACAACTGCAAGCTGGCCCTTCAGGCCTTTTTCCGCGACAACAACATAAAAGGGGAGATTTTCTTCTTCGACTTCAGGAAGATAACCAGCCAGGACAGGCTGATAACGAGCATCACCAACACAGTCCTGCGAAAGGACGTTTCCTGGTACGGAAAGCCTTCCCGGGAGAAGTTGAACCTGCTTCGCGGCACAGGGGCCGACATGTTCATATCGCTCGTGAAAAGCGACGATTTCCCCATCGAGTATATGGCCAAATGCTCCACGGCCAAATTCAAGGTGGGCCGCGTGCAACTGCCCGGCAATACATTCGACATGGTCATATCGGAACCTGCCGACAAGGAACTGTCCCAGCTGGATGTATTCAGCGGGATAAAGGATTATCTCGGATATATAGCTTCCTAGCTATCCTGCAAGGGATATCGCTCCGAAGACTCCGTAAGAAGCCGCCAGCATTATCGCGCCGGCCATAAGCACCCCCAGCATCACATACAGGACGCTCTTCTTGAAATCCATGTCGAGAAGGGATGCGGCCAGGGTGCCGGTCCACGCCCCGGTGCCGGGCAGCGGGATGCCGACGAACAGCATCAGCGCTATGTAAAGCCCCCTGCCGGCCTTGGCCTCCAGTTTCCGGCCGCCTTTATATCCCTTTTCAAGGCAGAAAGTGAAGAACCTGCCGATATATGGTTTGTCCTTCCCCCACTCCAGAAGGCGGCGGGCAAACAGGAAGATGAAAGGCACGGGGAGCATGTTCCCCACGACGGCAAGCACAAGGGACGGCACAAGCGGCAGTCCCACCCCGACGGCATAAGGCACGGCCCCGCGCAACTCAATGAGCGGGACCATGGCTATAAGAAAGACAATCAGATACTTAAGGCGCACGGGCTATTCGTGGATATCGGTAGGATCCCAAGGCTTGCGCTTGACGGGCTCGTTGCCAAGAAGACCCATCACGTCCGCAGGAACATACTCTTTCTTGACACAGAGGGAGAAGGCGTACTCGTTGAACCAGTCGTCGGAGAGGATCACGTTGCCGTTGTAACCTTTGTTGCCCCAGCTGTTCTCGACCATCCACCTGGCAGGTTTTCCTTCCTTAAGCTGGACTGCGATAAGGTTCATGGCATGTGTGGAGCCGCTGTCTCCCGTACGCACGCGGTCGCCCTTGTCCATACCGAAATGCACACCCAGCAGGGAGTCGTAATCGTAATTGGACGGATCCGACCATCCCTGGGTCTTGAATTTGCCCACGTCGCAGCCGAGATACATAGGAGACCCGCCCCTGAGTGAGGCTATGGCAATCTCCTTCATTTTCTCGATGGGGATGTTTATCATGTAAATATCCTTTCCGCCATAGACCCCTATGCCGCGCTCGGTGACATAGACCTTGCCGTACTCCCGGGCAGGATTGTTGCCGACATAGACATATTCCTCCGTAAGGTCCTTCCCTACATATTCATCATAGAAAGATTTGGGGGTATAGACCTTCTCGCCCGTCACCTTGCCTTTGGAATCGTATGTGTAATAGGTGAATTCCTGCGGAGGAGTGCCGATGCAGAGGCAGAGTATCCTGTAGATATCCTTCAGCATATCCACCTTCATCACCTGCATCTTCTCCCTGGCCTTTGCGGCAGCCGCTTCCTTCTTCTTGCCTGAAAGACCCTTCACGGCAGACTCGTACGTATGGCGGAAAACCATGAAATCTTCCTTAAGCTTGAGATTTATCAGCTGACGCATCTTCGCGGTATGGTTGGAAGTAAACGTCTCCGGCATGACGGCTTTGGGGACAAGTCCGTATTTCTTTGCAAGGTTGGCGAACTGGATAAAGCTGCCGCCGTCACCGTAACCGTTTGCCACCCAGACGAATTCAGGTGAGTCATCCTTGCTGTCGCACAGCTCGATCTGGAAGGTGAGCTTCTGGTTGGCCTTTTCCAGGACATCGTAAAAATAGATGTAGCTCTGGGAGAACATGAAATCGCCCAGGTTGCGTTCAGCCTTGATTCCGGCCCTGAGCATATTCATGCTGCAGAATGCCCAGCAACGGCCTGAGCTATGCTGGTTGGTCACGCCCGAGGTCTTCACGCGATAGGTAAACGTGGAATCGTAGAAAGGAACGGCATTTGTCTGCGCCAGGTCATTTACACCTTTGTTGTTCAAGGCATTGCGGACCGCCTTGTCGGCAGCCGTATTCTTGAAGCCGGCCTTGAGTTCCTTCATTACGTCAGCGTTGATGGCAGACTGTGCGTACAAGCCCGCAGGAAGGAGCGACAGAACGATTATAAATATCTTTTTCATAGTCTATTCATCTTCAAGGAACATGGGATCCCAGGCGGGACATTTAATCGGTTTCTGGTCGAGCAGTTTCATGATGTCCGCAGGGACATACTGCTTCTTGGCCACGATGCGGAACATGAATTCGTCGAACCACTTGTCGGACAAAATGATTTTGCCCTTGTAACCGCTCCTGTTGCCGAAACTGTTCTCCACCATCCACTTGACCGGCTTTCCGTCCTTGACGTCCACCGCTATGAGATTCATGGCATGGGAGGAAGCGCTTGCACGCGAGATTATCCTGTCGGCCTTGTCCATCCCGAACTTCACTCCGAGGAGCGACTCGTAATCGAAATTATCCATGTCGGACAGGCCCTTCTTGTTGAACTTGCGGTAATCACAGGAAAAATACAGCGGCCTCCTGTCCTTCAGGGAGGCTATAGCTATCTCCTTGATCCTGTCGGCAGGAAGGTTGACGTATATCCAGTTGACGCCCTCGCTGACGTGCCTGGAGCGGTCCACCTCGTACACTTTGTTGAATTCGAGCGAGGGGTTGTTCATGATAAGCACATAGCCCGTCTTGAGGTCTTCACCGACAAAGGTGCTGTAGAAAGACTTGGGAGTGTACGTTTCCTCGTCTATGAACTTGCCCTTGGCGTTATACTGCTTCCACGTGAATTCCTCCGGAGGCGTGCCGAGACAGAGGGAAAGGATACGGTAAACATCTTTCAGCATCTCCACTTTGCGGGCCTCCATGGCAGTACGGGCCTTCTTCCCTGCCGCCTCAGCCTTCTTTCCGGAAAGTCCCTCTACGGCAGCGTTGTAAGTACGGCGGAGTTCAAGGCCGTCTTCACGGAGCTTGCGGTGGATAAGACCGCGCATGGCGGCCGTATTGTTGGAAGTTTCGGTCTCCGGCATTATTTCGGAGGGAACGACTCCGTACTTGTCGATAAGGTCGGCAAGGCCGGTGAACTGTCCCCCGTCGGAAAGGTTGCGGAAAATCCATTGCACCTGCCTGTCATTGAACGGGAGATGGGCATAGTCGATGACCCCCTGCAGATACAGGTTGGACTTCTCGAGCATGTCGAAGAAATAGAGGTAATTCTGCGACAAGGTGAAGGTCTTGGCAAGATTATGGTCGGCTATCGCCTTGGCACGCAGGACATTGAGACCGGTGAACATCCAGCAGCGGCCGGACTTCTTCTGGTTCGTTATCGCACTGGTCGGGACCTCATAGGTAAAGTGCGTGTCATAGACAGGGTCCTCGCGCACGGCGGCGAGATCATCCAGAGCCGCATTGTTCAGTGCGTTGCGGACGGCCCTGTCGGTGGCATTACCGGCGAAGCTGGCGCGCAGCTGCTGCATAATCTCCTCGGAGATAGGGCCTTGCGCAAATACTCCGAACGGAATCAGCAAAAGTGATGCAAGAAATAATTTTTTCATTCCCAAAGGACGGTTTTAAGGGCAGCAATATACTCAATAATTGCCAAAAAATCCATACCTTTACGCCAACTTCCGGTTCCGTAGCTCAGTTGGATAGAGCAACAGCCTTCTAAGCTGTGGGTCTTGGGTTCGAATCCCAACGGAATCACATACAGAGCGCGACAGCGCCCGGATGCCCGGCAAGGCCGGGCATTCTGTGTTCTGGACGGCGCCGCAAACTTGTTTGCAGGAGACGGACAGGACGCAGAATGAAAGTAAGCCGGCAGCTTACGCATCCGGGCGGGGCGCAGGCGGCCCCCGGCAGGGGTTGTGATGTGGCAGGCATAGCCTGGCAAATCACGTTGATGGCCCCCGGCAGGGGTTGTGATGTGGCAGGCATAGCCTGGCAAATCACGCCGGCAGCTTACGCATCCGGGCGGGGCGCAGGCGGCCCCCGCTATTCCAGCCCCAGGTCGAACTTCACGAACTGCTCGTAATCCCACACGAAAGTATCCGGGTAAGCCCGGCGCATGATGATGCGGTAGATGGCAGCCCTTGACGGAGCATTGTAACGGCCCTTGTTGTTAATCATCAGGCTTGTCTTTGCCGGCCTGTAAACGCCCTTGGTAAGGGTGGCCCCGCCTTCATAAACCCCTATCTTCTCGTCGGCATATCTCGGGTCGGCGATGAACCGTGCCCATTTGACCTTTGCGGGATCGGACTCCAGGTCAAGGTTGGCAGATCTGTTTATCCTGGCTATCTTCTTCTCCGTCAACGGTTTCTGAGCAGACTTCGACTTCTTCGAATACTCGTCCAGAAGAAAACCCTGGGCATGGCCTCCGGTCTCGTGACGGACAAGGCCGCGGAACGATTTGGGACGCGTCTGCGCATGTCCGAATCCTACCGTAGCCTTCCGGCCGTCCACATTGAAGGTCTTGCGCGTCTCCACACCGCCGCCTATACGGTTATGGGTGGAATTGATGCACACTTGCACGGCGCTGGAATCCTGGGGAACATGACCGATGGCCTCCATTATGAAATTGAATGCATCTGTGGCTTTGATCCTGCCCGAGTAACGCTTGGTCGTATATTTCTTTGCGCTGTACATGAACCGGCTGTTACGGGGATTGTCATATAAGGTGACACCCTTCTGGGGAGAATGCGCATAGATGAAATACACGTCGAACAGGTTGCGCATCTTCTTATATGGCTCCACATCGAAAAACGCCTCGGCAGCCACTTTGTACCAGTAATCGGCAGTTCCTCCCACCGTATTCTCGGCCTGGTCATATCCGTCACCGATTATGTAAAACTCGACACCGGCGCCCTCGGTATGCTTCTGGTACAGGACCGCGGACTTATCCGGATGGACCTGGCCGGTCCCGTCGATTTCACTGTCCACGAACAGACGGAAGGCATTGTCATTCTGGGGATACACTATCAGCCCTTCCGCCACTGTCTCTATCCTGTCATTCGGGACCTTGAAAGTCGTAAGTTCAAATGTATTCCTCCTAAGGTCGGCCTCCACGGAAGGAATGCGCGAAAGCGATGCGGGAAGCTGCCCGGTAAGCCGGTTGTCGTTGAGTTTGAGGCTTTTCAGCTCCGGGAAAGCATCGAATACGTCCGGCAGCACACCCGCGAGGTTGTTCTTGGGGAGAGAAATCTCTGTAACATTGCCTTCGGAATCCACAGTAACCCCGAACCAGCCGCCCTTGTCCGCCTTGGAAGCCCAGCCGTCATTATTGGTCCAGTCGCGGCCGCCAGTAGCATTATATATCTGCACGAGGGCGTCACGCTGGGGATCGTCCTTTTTCTTTTTACCCCTCGCCCAGGAAGGGACGGATATGAATATGGCCGCTGCAGCCAGGCAGCATGCGAGGGTGATTCTTGAATGATACATATCAGTCTTTCAATGAATAGGTAAGGGTACTTACTACACGCAGTTTCTTGATGGCCGGATTCTCATCGGAAGACGTGATGGAGAACTGGCCCTGGTCTGCAGTTATCAGTTTGTGGAGCTTGCTGCCGGAATTCATGGCGAACTGCTCAGCGGTCACCCTTGCATTTGCGATTGCCTCCTCCATCATCCTGGGCTTCATCTCCTGGAAAGAAGTGTATTCATAATTGACGGAGTTGTATCCGCCGAGGGCAATCCCCTTCCCGAGCAGTTCACCCTGCTTCTGGATGAGATCCTTCACCAGTTCTATATTCTTGGAGGTCACGCTGATGGTGGTGGTGAGCTTGTAATTGAAAGGAATATATTCGTTGCTCCAGCGGTTGGACACCCTGTCATCGACCTCCGGCGGGTTTACCGCTATCTCGTCGGCGGAAATTCCGTTGGTCTTGAACCATTCTGTGACTTTACCGGCCGTGGCCGTCATCGTGCCGTAAAGGCCGCTGAGTTCATTGCCGGTCTCATAAACGGAAATCGCCCAGGTAACCCTGTCGGCAGGGACCTCCATTTCTGAAAGTCCCTTGACCGTCACCCTACGGTCCTTGTTGGTGAAATTGTCGATACCTGACTTGAGGCACAGCCCGAGCAGGACAAGCCCCGCGCTCAGGAGGGCTGCTGAAAGAATACGAGTTTTATCCATGATATAACTATTTGTTTTTTAAATATTTATCCAACATTTTTTCTACGACGGAGAAGTAATGCAGGACATTCTCCCTGTAAGCCATCTTATGCCCCTCGTAAGGCAGCTGGAGATAAGTGGCATTCCCGCCGTTGCCGGCGATGGCATAATACAACCGTTCCGACTGGATGGGATGCGTACCGGTATTCTCGTCCATCTGCCCGTGGGTTATCAGAATCGGGGCCTTTATCTTGTCGGCATAGTTGAACGGGGACATGTCGTGATAAATCTGCTCCTCCTTCCAATACTTTTTGGTGTAATGCTGGAATCCGTACGGGGTCAGCGTCCGGTTGAAAGCGCCGCTGTTGGCAAACCCGCACTTATACAAATTGGTGTGGGCCAGCAGGTTGGCAGTCATGAAGGAGCCGTACGAAAGTCCGCCTACTGCCATACGGTCCCTGTCCCCTATTCCAGCCTCGTCAAGGGCATTCACAATAGCCTCGGCGTTCATTTTCAGCTGACCGATGAAGTCTTCATTGTAGTCACCGTCCCTGTCCGGGGCCAGGATCGCCATGGTCCAGTCAAGTACTACCGCATATCCCTTGAGGCACCAGAAAATCTGGTTCCACTGGTCCGGCATGGCGAACATGTTGTGAGGGGCCCTCCGGTTGACCTTGACGCTCTGCGCAGTATAATGCTCGCGGGGATATGTCCACATGAACACCGGGAGCTTTCCGTCCCTGGCCTTGTCATAGGAAGCGGGCAGATAAACCCTTGCAGCACATTCCAGCCCGTCGGCTCTCTTATACCTGAGATATTCCATGCGGATTTCATCGCTGTGCGGGAGGGTGTTCTTGAAAGAAGATATGGGCTTCTTTGCTACTTTGCCCTTCCTGTTCACGCTGAATGACACATAGTTGGGAACCTGTGTGGGTGTCTCCTCCGTGGCAATGAACTGAATGTCTCCCTTCTTGGAAACGGAACCCATGCAGGCCAGCGTGGTCCGATATTCAGTTCCTGAAGAGAACAGTTCCCGGCGACTGCCGTCCTTAAGGCTGATACGGTCTATATAACTGTATGCCAGACCGTTTTCAGCGAAGCGCTTATTACCGAATAGGAACACGTATCCGCCCTTTTCATCAATCACGGCCCTGCCGCTGCCACGCTGGCGGCATATCCTGCCGTCAAGCATCCTGGCTCCCGCCGAGAATTCCCTAGTATCCTCGGAGAGCAGGGTCACGGGGGCAGCATTCCTGTCAGAAGGGTTGAAGGCCTTGATTTCCCGCACTTTACGTTTGGATGATTTCTCGATCGCCATGGCTGTCCGGTCCGTAGCCCAGATGACTTCGGTTATATCCGCATCCGACAGGAACAGAGTGTCGGGATTGTCGGTTATACTGAACGGAGAGGTACACCCGAGCAGACATGACTTGTAGCCTCGTCCCTTTCCTGAAGGCTTTTCCTTCCATACCAGGGTGGCCGGCTTGTCGTTACGCCATTCCCAGTTGCTTCTGGACGGCGCGCCCTTTGCGGCTTTGAGTTTCTTGAGCACGCTTACCTCCCTTCCCTCCATATCAAGGACGGAGATGCGCTTGCGGAACGAAGTATATTTCTTGGAATAGGAATATGGCTTGTGAAGGGTAGTGACAATCACATGGCTGCCGTCGGGAGAGACGCTGAATGCACTTATCACTTTGCCACCGACGACGGTCCTGGTGGTATTCCCGTCATACAGGGACAGATCCGCGGTACAGAGATAATCGAAGACTGCCTCGTCATAAGGCGACTTTATCAGGTCCTGATATGTCTTGTACGAATCTTTCCGGTTCTTGCTGGATATGACAATAGGGCCTTCTGGAATGGCGCTTTCCTCGGGAAATGCCCCCTTGTCCGCCGGAACGCTCTTATAGAGGATCCTGCCGTCATCGAGGATAACGTAAGCGCCCCCGAAGATGCTGTTTACCGGCCTCTGATTTATCTTCACGGCGGCCGGGGCGACGGCAGTGACATCTACCCGGTAAAGTTCGACCTCCCTGGGAGTATCATTCAGGAAACAGAAGCAGCATCCGTCCTGGGACCATTTTAAATCGTATGCGGCCAACCCCTGCGGAAGACCGGAAATCTGCCTCAGGGCCCCGGAGGCTGCATCAATCAGTTCCAGATGCCCGTAAACCTTCTTCCTTGTCTGGCTGAAATTGTCTCCGTCAAGCCGCAGGCCGGCCACCTTGAACTCCCTTATGGATGCTATCTCCGAAATGGGGTGATACTTCTCATTCTCCTGATATACGATTCCTTGCGTCATCCGGGGATTGAAAGAAATCTCCGGAAGGGGTTTTGCCAGGATCATTTCCTCCACATCGTGGGAAGGACGGGCATATTTTATCCCCTTTGCCCCCAGGGAAACCGCCGGCAAGGCAAGAAGCCCTGCCGCAATCAATATTGAAATACTCTTTTTCATACATCTATCCAAATCGTCTCGAAGTTATGGATAATTTTTGTTACATCTCCACCGAATAGTTTTCACTCTCGCTTAAAAACTTTGGTCAGCACGCGGTAAACAGCACACAGACAGCAATAAAAGGGGCTGACTCTCCGGCATTGTGCAGTTATCGGAAAGTGAGCCGATTCTCCAAAATTTTGAGCCGATTTGATGAAATTTGAGCCGATTCTTGTAATTAAGAGGGATATGTGGTATCTTTGGCACAAACAAATCGATTATGGACAAAGAGACAATTATAGATTATATATGGAATAACCCTCTGTCATCCAAAGCAGAAATACAGGCAGGGACGGGGTTCTCAAGGAGCGATGCCACTCTCAAGAGAATCATTGCCCAGGCGATAGACCGCGGTGTTATCGTTGCAGACGGAAAAGGAAGGGCTACCAGATATGCTCCGCTAAAGTATCCCGACGGGATTCAGACCTTTGAAAAAATCCGCATGGAGCGGTACTTGTATATTGACAAAACAGACCTCATTTATTCCCTTGTCAACAGAGGTTCCTCGTATGTCTTTCTCAGTCGCCCCAGACGTTTTGGAAAATCACTTTTGATAAGCACGCTCAAGGCTTATTTTGAGGGCGAAAGGAATCTGTTCAAAGGCCTTTCCATCGAAAAGATGGAAAAGTCCTGGACAAAATATCCTGTCGTAAGGCTGGATTTGAGTACTGCCGGGGATGCCTATGATAAGGAACAGCTCTACCTTAAACTCGGGAACCTTCTTGAGGAAAACGAAGATAATCTCGGGCTTGAAAGAAATGATACTCTTCCGGGGGAGAGGCTGTATTCCCTTGTCCGCAGGGCAGCGGACAAGTACGGCCGTAAGGTAGTCATACTCATTGATGAATATGATGCGCCCATGCTTGGGACAATTTATGACACGGAGAAAGGAGATGCGTTCAAGGGGATAATGAAAGAGTTGTTTTCTCCGCTCAAAAAAATGGAGCCGTACTTGCGATTTGTTCTACTTACCGGCATCACCAAATTCAGCCAGATGAGTCTTTTCAGCACTCTGAACAATCTGGACGATATTTCCCTGGATGATGAGTTCAGTGCGCTTTGCGGTTTTACACAAGAAGAAATTGACGGTTCATTTGCACCAAGTCTGAGGTTATTCGCAAAAAAGGCCGGCATAACTATTGAAGACGCTTCGGTCCAGTTGAAACGCAAATATGACGGTTATCACTTCAGCCCCATGTGCCAGGACATTTACAATCCGTTCAGTGTGCTGAAGGTCTTTTCAAAAATGAAGATGTCGGATTATTGGTTTGCCTCCGGCACTCCGACCCTGCTGTTCGAATCACTGAAGCGATTCAACACTCAGATTTATGATATTGACGGTGCGGAGGCTTCCGCCTCTATTTTCAATCAGCCTACGGAGACCATAACAAGCGTCATACCTCTTTTCTACCAGAGCGGATACCTTACTATCAAATCCTATCACGGGGACACTGACACATACGTGCTTGGAATCCCGAATGCGGAAGTGCGTTCCGGCCTGATGGACAATCTGCTTCCGTCAGTTGCGGGGAAAAGCCCTGTGGAGACGCAAAATGTTGCCATCCGCTTTAAGCGAGCCCTGGCAAGCAATAATCTGGAACAGGCTCTGGATATTATCAAAGGCTTCTTCGCTTCTATCCCTTATCCGGAATTTGGCAGGGAGGCTCTGGACTCATTTGAGAAGAAAGAATCGTATTTCAAGCGGCTCTTTTACATCGTATTCTCATTCATGAATGTCCAGATTTATACAGAAGTAATGAACAGCGAAGGTCGGACGGACGCAATCATGTATCTCGGGGATACCATCTACATAATAGAGGCCAAGTTGGACTCTACGCCGGAAGACGCGCTGCGCCAGATAGAGGAGAAAGGGTATGCCACGCGTTTTGCAGGAAATGGTAAGAGTATCGTTAGGCTGGGCTTGAATTTTTCCTCAAAAACCAGGACTATCGATGGCTGGGCTATCAAGTAAGTAAATGTTAAAGAATAACCGGTATCCCTTCCGCCGATCACCCTCTTTTTGTAGCCCGACGAGGAATCGAACCTCGATTTAAAGTTTAGGAAACTTCCGTTCTATCCGTTGAACTATCGGGCCATAGTCCGGCACCTGGAGGCCGGGCTGTATCTCTGCGGGAGTTACTCCGCGCTCTTTTCGATTATCTGCCTTCCGCGATAGTAACCGCACTCAGGGCATACGCGGTGATAGATTATCGTTGCACCGCAGTTGGAGCAGGTTGCAAGCGTGGGAACGGCGGCAAAATCGTGTGTACGCCTTTTATCCCTTCTCTGCTTGGAAAGCTTGTGTTTAGGATGTGCCATTGTTATCTGTTTTTAATTATTACCTATCATTTCGCCGAGCTTTGCAAAGGGGCTGTCTGTCGCGTCCCCCGGCTGCCGGACACCGATCCGGCCCGCCACCGCAGGATCACACTCCCCTTCCCCGTGCGCCCGCACAAGCGGAAGAGAGAGCATGGCATAGTCATAGACCTCCTGGTCCAGACCATACTCGGAGGCATCATCCGCAATCACTACGACATCATCCGCATCAGTATCCTCCGGCACCTGAGAACTGTGCCTGAGCGCGATGGAAAACCCTGTATCCACCGGGAGCTCCAGGTCCCCGAGGCAGCGGTCGCAAGCAACCGTAATACTGCCCTCGAGAGCACAGGCGACCTTCACGGAAGGCCCGCCGGAGACATCTGCCTCAACTTTGATATCGGCATCGAGGATGTCCTCCCCTCCGAAACTTGCAAAGAACTCTTTACCTGCGGCCCAGCTAAAATGCTGTTCGCCGGCCTCCAGCCCGTCAAGCGGTATTATAAACCTATAGTCCATAAATCACGTTCCGGAATGGAACTGCAAATGTAGTAATTTTTTTGAAACTTTAACGTATCACTCCAAAAACAGCTCCTTAATACTCCTGACAGCACCGCACGCTGAATCCGTAAGAATTACCATAACTGGTGGTATTGGTCTTGCTGTTGCTCGATGCGGTTATCTGCATTTTCCAGGGCCTCGTGGAACTGTCGCCGTTCCAACCGGAAGACCATACATAAGCATAGCTGCCTATATTGCTTGCGCCCAGCTGGCCGGTGGTAGCGCTGATAATGTTGGTAAGCGGATACCACGAGGTGCCGCCTTCGTACTTGAGCAGGACGCCCTTGCCAGCCAGCTTGCTGTCGAAGGTGACGCTGCCGCCCCATACATCCTCCTGGGGAATCACCCATCCTTCCGGACAGGGATCATAGATGGTTTTCATGGGAGTCGTGGGGTTGTTCCCTCCATAATTGTTGCCGTAAAGATCCCCCCAGAAACCGAAACCATGGTTCGCGGGACCGGCCACAGCCTCGCCTGCGGGGCTGTAGAACCAGTCATAATTGTTGTTGGATGCATATACGAATACACGCGGATTCGCTATGGTGTAGGACACCGTGCCCGTCGTCGCGCTCTTCAGCACCGGGGCCGGGCGAGCGGTGACATTGCCGTCGATGTCATAACAGGCAGCCTCGGCGGAATTCTTCACCAATTTCGCTCCTCCCGGGAACGGGTCCTTGCGGCCCCACTGGTAGAAAAGGCCTACCGTACGGTCCTGAAGGGTCTCGTCAGTCACCAGCTCTGTAGAACCGTAGGTGGCTCCGAGGTTGCGGTCCATCATCATGAAGCGGTTATAACTGTTGATATTTGCCTGTGCCTCGCCAAGTTGCGTACACCAGATGTGCCAGCTCCAAAGAACGTTACCGGAAGCATCAAGGGCCGCAATGACGGCATTCCCATGCCCGGAAGCCTTCGTGAAAGTAATTCTCCCTCCGGCAAAATTGACGGCGGTGATAAGGCCGGGAGCGCTCTGCCACAGGAGTTCAGCACTTGAAGGGTTTATGGAAGCATCGTCGGTATGGAAGTGGCTGTCAGATATCGGAGTTATTATACCTTTTTGCCCGTTTCCGATTACCGTGGCATCAAAACTGTAATCTCCGGCGCCCCATGCGATGTAGCAGTTGGATGTGCCGCCTGCGGAAAGATCAACCTCATCGGTGAAATATGCCCAGTCACCTGATGCAGAAGATGGTATGGCTTCTGTAAAAGCATGTGTGGCGCCGGCTTCAAGAGCATGGGTATCCGCCCCGAAACTTCTGGTATGTACAACGCGCCGTTCCTGATCCCCGTTTGTAAGGGTATATGTGAACGAAAGCGACTTGCCGGAAAGGTCTGCAGGCACTGTCACTATCCAGATGCTGCCGGGGTTGGTATTTGACAGAGCCAGTCCGCCGCCTATTGTCATGAGCACGGATGAAGTAGCATCGGAGATGACGTCAAACGAGTCAGTTTCAGGGACATACTGGACAGTACCGGCAAGGGCGACGTCGGATGGTGCCGACACCTTGACGGAAGAAACCTTCCATCCGTAAAACCCTCCGTCAGCGGCTGATACGTCAAGCCTTATATATGCCGTCTTGTGATGCAGGGTAAATCCGAGCTCGGGAGTGTAAGAAGATACTTCCGCCGGAGTATTGAAACTCACTGAAGCGAAGGAAAATGCGCCGTTGTTTCCGAGATGCCCGCTGGTATTTGCACCGGACTGCACCTGCACGCCGGGCACCCGGTGATCTATTACCGAAGGAGTCCCGTTCTCAATGGCATAACCTTCAGCACGATACGGATAATAGAGATTGGCCACATAGGCAACGGATCCCTCCAGAGGAAGGCTCACGGTAAAATTGGCGACGTTATAACCGGGACCGGTTTCTGTTCCTGACACGATACGGCCGACGCGGTTGATTCCGCCTTCAACCGGGTTCCCGTCCTTGGTGAGATAAACGCCGATCTTGTCAACTTTTCCCCACAGTACCGATACGGTTTCATCTTCTTCCGTTCCGAACGATGTCTTGGTCAAAGGGATTCCACCCCTGAAAGTCACAGGGGTAAGACCGTCTGTTGACGGAACGTCAGCCGTATTCTTGGTGCAGGCCGCTACAGACAACACGGCCGCCAGAATATATACATGTTTCTTCATAAGGCTAGTCATAATAATAAATTGGAGTGCTTCCGGCGCTTCCTGTCTTATCCGAGGGAAGGGCGGTCATTCCACCGAGAGTGCCGACCGCCGTCTTGTTGCCTACGAGCAGACCGAACAAAGGTGCCTGTATGTTATAGGAATACGTGGCATTGACAAACCAGCACAGGGATACTCCTCTTTCGGGCATCATGAAAGCCCATGAGCGGAATCCGCCGCCGTTGATACCATTATGCCAGAAGATCGGGCCGAGTTCCTCATGATGTTCCACGAACCAGCCGAGTGTACGCATGTTGTTGGCATTGTACCGCACATAAGGCCTCATCATTTCCTCATAAACCTCAGGCGACAAGTCAGAACCGTCAAGGAACCAGCGAAGGAACTGATTGAACTGTATTGAATTGGTCCTCAGCGTCGCGTGGACACCTGACTCCCATGCGGTATGCCTCGTATGGCTCGGATAGCCGTATGTATGCGCATTTTCATATATGGAAGAGTACTTGGAGTAAAGATACGCGGAAGTATCCATACCTATCTTGCTGAATATATAATCGCGGGCTATTTCATCGAAATCCTTCCCCTTGATATGTTCAATCACTTTCTGAAGCACACACAGGGCCTGCCCCGAATACAATATCCGGGAGCCTACTGGAAGGTATGAAGCGCTGAAGTCCATCGACGTACCCCAACCGCCGTTCGGCATTCCGGTCATGTGCAGCAGGCACAGGCGCGCCGTCACGAGCTTGGCATTCTCACGTGCACTCTCGACAAAGTTGTCAAGAAGGCCCGGCCAATATTCATACAGGGGCCTGTCGAGGTCGAGTTCCCCGTCATCGTACATTTTCATAGGAACATAGGCAAAAGGTACCTTTGATACCGATGCCGCCTCATATATGGAGTCCTCATTGATGAGGCTGCCTTCTGAGGTTCTCCCTTCTGAGGCATAGAAGGAATTGTTCACCACGACAAAAGTTTCCTTGTGCAGGTTGTCCTGATATGTAAGGTGGACGCTTGGAAGCGATGCCCTGCGGAGGATGCTCTCAATACCGGAACGTATCGCTTCTGAATCAAAGGTATATTCGCCCTCCGTCCATTCTCCGCCCGAAGATGCAGGAATCTGTTCCATCAGATGATAGAGTTTCCCGGGAGAGAAAAGGGTGGAAGAAGCACCCATGGTACGGGTATGGCTCAGTATGACGGTACGGTCTCCGGCAGGATTGGAAAGATAGTAATCGAACTTGAGCTGCGCACCGGCAACTGAGGTCGGGAAAACCACCATGTAGGCGCTTTGTGGAGTGCTGGAAAGGGCTTCGGGCGATTCTATATCAAGCGAGACACTGTTCACCCGTGACACCCTGTCATTGAGGGTAAATTCGCCTGAAGCAAAGTCGTAGTTGGTGGAACCCGCCAGGCTCACGCCCTCGGGAGCGGTAAGGACTATGCGCTTGAGGCTCCAACCGGTATAAGTTCCTGCAGCAGCGCTGACTTCATACCATATATAGGCTGTCTTGTGCTCCAGTTCGAACTCTATTCCCTGAACGGTACTTTCACCTTCAGCCGGAGTCGTAAATTCAGCCGAGGCCACAGCGAACCCGCCGGAGCGACCAATATGAGCGCTTGACCCTGGAGCCGGCTGCCTTTGCCAAGGGCAGAGACGGTTTGTCATGACGGAACCACTCTCACCGGAGAAATAATAATAAGGATAGCAAATCCGTACATCATACCTTGTTCCTGGCGAGAGCCCGTCAACTTTGGCGAGGAAAGTCCCGGTATTGAATCCGGGGCCTTTGCTCTTCTCAACCTTTGCCACGATGTTCTGAGCACCGGACACATCGGCACCGTCCTTGGTCACGAACAGCCCCAGCGCATCGGCACGGGACCACAGTAGAGGCATCTTCGATCCATCTGGATTCCCGAAAGAAGTCTTCACCTCAGGGTTTGAGACGCCCTTAAGGTGCAATGTGTAAGAAGATAGCGGCACAACCTCACGGATGGGTGAGGAAGACGGCTCTGCCGCCGCGCTGCACGCAGCGACAAGCACGGCGGCTGCAAGAAACGCGGATATTTTATTCATTTTCATGATCCGATTCTGAAATTCTAAGAAGTTTCTAAGAAGCTTCTAATACTCCTGCATGCAACGGAGGTTGAAACCATAATTGGGACGCAGGTTCTGCGAGACTCCGCTGACCACCTTGTTTGTAAGATACCAGGAGCCCATCACATTCACATAGCCATATCTCCTTGTATTGGTCCACAGATATGATCTGTTACAGATATTTGCAAGATCGCCGGTGGAGTTGCTGAAGTAGCCGCACAAAGGATACCAGACGCTGAACTTGCCTTGGGATATGGGCATGAGAACGCCCATGTCGTTCTTGGTGGATACGGTCACACCAGGTGTCTCCATGGCGCCGAGCACGTTGAATTCAGGGACGCAGTATCCGGGAGGGCAGGGGTCATAGATGGTCTTGTGGGGAGGATTGCTCAGGTAATAAGTAAGCTGGTATCCGCCCCAGTTGGTATTCGATGCCTGGTAACCCCAAAGATTGCAGCCGGCCTGCCATTTGGCAGAATTGTACCAATAGTTGCCAAATATAAAGACATCGGGATTTTCAACGGACCAAAGGATGCTGGTCCCTTCGTCAGCGTCCTTTACGGCCGCTTTTCGCGTATAAGTATTACCGTCCTTGTCATATATGGTTGCCAGGGCCGATCCGCTGGCCAGATGTTCAGGACCTACGAACGGATCCTTTCGTCCGCCGTTATAGTAAAGGCCGATGGTCTCATCTGCTTCCTCCTGGTCGGTCAGCAGGGTTGAAGACGCCCTGACGGCCCCCAGGTTGCGGTCCATCATATTATATGAAAAACCGGGAAGGAGAGTGTAGCGATCTCCGTCCTGAGCCGTGTTCCAGGATTCATAAACCTGCACCGCAGGGGCGTCGGTGCACCAGATATGCCAGCTCCAGAGGATCTTCCCTGAAGCATCCTTGACGCAAAGGAGGGCATTCCCTTCCTTTGAATCAGGCTTGGTGAAAGTCACCTTCCCGGAAGAAAGGGCTACGTCCGTTATGAGCCCGGGCTTTGTCTGCCATATAATCTCCGCAGAAGAAGGCGTTATCTCCGCAGTGGTGTGCGGGAAATTGGCCACTCCGCTGTTCCATGCGGACATATTTGTAAGTATTCCCTTCTGGCCGTTGCCGATTACCGTCGCATCAAATGAATAACTGCCCTGTGCCGATACGATATAACAGTTGGCGGTGCCGGCGGCCGAGAGGTCTATGGCATCAGTGCTGTACACCCAGCCGGTGGCGGAGCCTGAAGGTATCTTTTCAGTGAAACGGTTCACGCTGCCCGGGGCGAATGCCTCCATCCCCTCGGGAATCTTGCGGGTATGCGAAACCACCTTGACCTGAGAAGCGTCGGCATTGACAAGGGTGTAGGTCAGCACCAGGTTCTTTCCGGACACATCCGTGGGGAACACTGTCATGTAAGCTATGTTGCGGGAGACCGTGGACAGCAAGGCCGGTTCGGCCAGATTGACGGTAACCTCATTGGTCCCCGAGGTAAGGGAGAAAGCACCGCTGGTGGTATTGAACGAAGTCTCTCCGGAAAGGTTCACGCCTTCGGGAGCGGAAAGCCTGACACTGGTGACCTTCCATCCCTCAAGGGCGCTGTCAGCCGCATAAAGGTTGAGCCAGATGTATGCGGTCTTGTGCTGTAGTTCAAAATCCAGTGAAGGTTTGAAATCGGTAATGTCCTCAGGAGTCGTGAAGGAAGAAGTCGCATATGCGAATCCGCCGGACAGGCCCACATGGCCGCTGACGCCTCCGGAGCGCTGGGTCTGGACCGGCTGGATCCTGTGCGCTATCACAGCACCGCCCTTGCCGGCGTCACCATTCTGCGGATAGTAGATCCTGACCGTATATTCGGTACTGGCCTCCAAACTGATCAGAGTGGCCTTGAATATGCCGATGTTACTGCCCTGCCAGTCACCGCTTTCCTTGTCCAGAAGCGCGTAATAATTGTTGTTGGAAGTCACTTCCGTCCCGTTGAATACATACAGGCCGAGTTTGTCTCCGGCGCTCCAGAGGAAGGGTATGTCACCTTCGTCATCGGGTGTGCCTATGGATACTTTCGACATGGGTTCTTCCGCAACGCCGCGCAGGCTGAGCGTCCATGATGGTTCGTACTGCGGCACGATGCCGGCTTCTTCCTTGCTGCAAGCAGCCAGCACAAGGGCCGCTGCAGAGAGTGAATATATTAACCTCTTCATTTTCAATATTTTCTTATTATCCATCAGTATCTGAGCCACAAATCAACCGAAAGGTTCAACCTCTATGGATCCGGCATTGCCTCCGTAATTGGAATTATCGTCAAAATCGACGAGCGTGCCGTGCCCGGCATTGCCTGAAGCAAAAGGTATTTCGCTCTCAAGAGGCAGGATGCATGAGTAAGGGCGGGAATAAGTCTGCTTTTTCATATCTTATAAAATTATCGTGGTAACTAATCATCATAAACGGGAGCCTTCCCGGCTGAACCGTTGTCATCAGTGCCGGATATCTCAGGAATGGCAGGCGCCCCATACGCTTCGGTATTGTATTTATTGTGGAAAAAGAAATTGAAGAGGTCACCATGGGGGGAGTACTTGGCGGGGGCATTCCAGAAATAGCAAAGGCTGGCACCGCGCTCCGGGACTATCATCGAGTTGGCGCGGTAACCTCCGTTGCTGCCGGTATGGAAATAGATGTTGCCCATCTCCATATTCTCTTCCAAGACCCAGCCGAGAGCGCGGTACTTGTTCCCGCTCACGTGAGTATAGGGACTCAGCATGGCCGTGTACATCTCCTTGCTCAGATCCCCGCCACGAAGCACCCATTGCAGGAATTTGGTGTATTCGTCCGCACTTGTCCGCATCGAATGAGCCGCGTTGCTTGAACCCAGATTGGTGTTCTTGATACGGTTGCCGTTGCTGAATCCGTGCGGGGCTATCTTGGCGAAAGAACTCTGCCACTGGTAGTTGGTAAGCGTCATTCCTAGCTTGTTGAAGATATAATCCTTGCTGAAATACTCCAGTTTGGTCCCTTTCAGGTAGTCCAGGGTCCACTGGGTCATACTGATTCCGACTCCTGAATACTGATATTGTTCGCCTGGCTCAAAGGAAAACTTGACGTCGGTGGAAGAGTTGCCGTCATTCTTGAGGCCGCTGCAATGGGTGATGCACATCCTCGGCGTGACCTTTGCGGCCCGAGCCTGCGTGGTGGCGTCCGCCGCGAAACGGCTTATAAGACCCGGATAATACTCAAGCAACGGCGTGTCGAGGTCGATTTCTCCGTCATCGGCCATCTTGCAGACAATATATGCGAACGGCACCTTGCTTATGGAACAGGCCTGGTAGAGGGAGGATGTGGTGATGGGGCTGGTATCCTCCAGATAGCTGCTCCATCCGTTCGCCTCATAAAGCTCCTCATTCACGATAACTGTGGAATAGGAGAACAGATTGTCCGTATAATTGAGCTGCAGTGAAGGCATCTGGCACGCTTTGACAACAAAGCGGAGATACTCGTCAATGGCATCCCGGTCAAAGACCAGGTCGCTCTCCGACCAGTCGCCGGATACAGAAGCGGGAATCTGCTCGGACAATTCATATATCTTCCCGGGAGCGAACATTGCGGAAGCCGGACCTATCGTACGGACATGGGAAAGTACCTTCGTTGTGGCACCGTCTTCGCTCTGCAGGGTATATTTGAAGGTTATGTCCTTCCCCGCGACCGAGGTGGGGAACACTACCATGTAAACCTCCTGGGCCTGGGCGGAGAGCGGTTCGGAAGCGGCTATGGAGACTTCTATGGAATTGCTCATGGCCTTGCTGCCGGCAGTAAGGCTGAAGGAATCCGAAGATACGTCGTAAGTGGTTTCCCCTGCGATGGCCGTACCCTCGGGAAGGTTCATGGAGACCCTCTTGAGATGCATGCCGCTGTAGGCTCCGGAAGGGGCTGACACCTTCAGCCACAGGTATGATGTCTTGTGGGAAAGTTCAAACTCCACTTCAGCCTCGGCACCTTCGAGCGAGGCCGGCGTGGCGAAATGGGACACGCTCGTCGCGAACCCGCCGCTTTTGCCCACATGGGAGCTGCTGCCGGGCGCTTCCTGTACCTGGAAAGGCGCCACCCTGTTGTGAATCTCGGCCGATGATGAACCGGCAAGATGGAAATACGGATAATATAGACGGACGTCATAGCTCGTGGCGGCCTGGAGACCGGTCACCTTCGTACGGAAACTGCCGCTGTTCTGTCCCGGGCCCTTGGCCCTGTCTATCATGACGGGAAGATTCTGTACACCGGCCACATCAACGCCCCCGCCGGTAAGGAACAGGCCTATACGGTCGGCACGGATCCAGTTCAGAGGCATCCTGCCTTCCGCAGTTTCTCCGAAGGCTGTCTTGGTCATTGTGTTCCGGCCGCGGAGCACCAGTGACACGGAAGGAGCCTGGGGAGCTGCCGGGGCCTGAATCTCCGGCTCTACGGAATTGCAGGCCGCAAGGGCCAGCGCAACAATTGCTAAATATAAATATTTGATTTTCATAACTTTCCCTCCTATAATTCCTGTATGCACCTAAGCGGCATTCCGTGACCGCGCTGGACCATGTTCTGTTTTACCCAGCTGCTTCCGCCGGAGGTCATATACATTGAGCAGACTTTTTCATTCGTTTCCGAAGTCGTCCCGGAAGTCCAGAAATAACCATTGCTGTTGCAGTAATAGTGGTCCCCGGTTATGCTCCTGAGCATTCCCTGGCGCTGTACCCACGTATAGCCGCTGCCGCCGTCATAGGAAACCCTGTTGCCGGTATAATAATAAGTGCTTGCGGTAAGGGCGAGATAGAAATCCACGGGAGGAACCATATATCCCGGAGGACACGGGTCGTAAATCGTCTTTACAGGCTTGACGGCATCCGCAGTATTGTAAAGATGCCCGTAAGGATTGCCCCAGAAGCCGTAACCGCGCTTGTCACGTCCGGCACCTTCGCCATATTTGTTGTACCAGTCATTGCTGCTGTCGGTTGTCTCCTTGTTCAGAATGAACGTCGTCGGATGGGCTGCGGCCCATTCCTGGGTACCGACCTCGGAAGAGGTTGTCTCCAGGGGATAAGGACGCAGGGAAGCCGTGTTCAAAGGCTCGATTGCATTTCCGTCCTTGTCGTAAATGGTTATGAACGTGCGTGTTCCGGATGAAGCTACGGTATTCGCATAAGGGAACGGATCCTTGCGGCCCCATTGATAGTAAAGTCCGAAACAGGCCAGCCGCAGTTTCACGTTCGCTTCGCTGTTGTCACTGATGATAGCCGTCCTGCCGTGCACTGCACCGATCGGACGGTCCATCGCCATATAGGTGTTGTACGGGGTGACGTATGCCTGCATGGCACCAAGGTCGCTGCACCATATATGCCAGCTCCACAGGATGTTGCCCTCTCCGTCTTTGGCTGCTATGACAGCGTTTCCGAGGGTGCCGTCGGGTTTGGTGAAGGTAATCCTTCCGGAAGAGAGGGTCACGCCGGTAATCAGGCCGGGGGCAGTCTGCCAGAGGAGTTCAGCAGAAACCGGAGAGATGGAGGCATTGTCCGTATGGAAAAGGGACTCCGAGATCGGACGGAGTATTCCCTTGTCGCCGTTGCCCATGACCGTAGCGTCGAAACTGTAAGTGCCCTGCGCGTCAATCCTGTAGGAGTTCGCGGTTCCGCAGGCGCTCAGGTCCACGGTGGAGGAAGTGACAGTCCATTCCCCCGCAGTTTCGGACGGGATAACCTCGGTGATACGGTGTACGGCACCGGCCTCGAAGGCATGGGAGGCAGCATCGAAAGTCTTCTGATGGACGGCGGTAAGGGTAGCTGTCCCGTCGGCTTTACGCAGGTTATATTTTATCGTAACAGTCTGTCCTGTAAGAGTTTGAGGATATACCACCATACAGGCGTCGGTAGGAGTCGTGGTGGAAAGGCTGCTGCCCTGAGGGATGTCCAGCCTTACACTGTTGCTCCCTGACGGGGCGACAGTGAATTCTCCGCTCTCCCTGTCGTACGAAGACTCGCCGGCTATAACTTTCCCTTCCGGTACGGTAAGCGTTATTCCCGTAAGCAGATATCCGCTCATGACATCGTCGGCGGCGCTCACACGAAACAGCACATAGGATGTCTTGTGGCCCAGGGTGAACACCATCTTGTGATAGTAGTCTTCGCCAAACTCCTCAGGCGTGGTCAGCGTGGAGGTGGCAGCGGCAAAAGTACCGCTGAGTCCGAGATGCTCCGTGATATCCTTCGACTTCTGGACCTGCACGGGAAGCACTGTATGGCTAATGGTCGTGGACTTGCCGGCCCATCCGCGGTAGGGATAATACAGGGACACCCCGTATTCGCTGTCAGCCTCAAGGGTCAGCTCCGTGGTGAAATATGCCAAGTTGAAGCCGGGGCCCGACTCGAGGATATCATTGACGATGGACGCAGGGATGTTCATGGCATCCTCGACATCTTTTTCATCCTTTGACAGGAACAGTCCGATTTTGTCTCCCCTTGTCCAGAGGAACGGAATCTTTCCTTCTTCCTCGTCACCGAGGGATACTTTCGAACCGGGATCGGAAGCCACTGCGAAAGTAACGCGGTGCCGTCCTGTGGAAATCCTTCCAGTCTCCTGTTTTGCACAGCCGGCCGCGAATACTGCGGCAAGCAGCAACGGTAAGTACTTCTTCATGTTTCTCTTGCAATAAATTAACCGCCTACGCATTGCGCATAAGCGGTTAAAGATAGTTATTAAATTGTTTTAATGCAAAAATAACTGCCTCAGGCATCAGCTTCTCAGTCCTCGAAACTGTCGGGACTGCTGCGTTTGCGGTCCATCGGGTCCAGGAGAATCTTCCGGATACGCATGAAGTGTGGCGTGACCTCGACGAGTTCATCCTCACGGATATATTCCAGGGCCTCTTCGAGGGAGAACTTGACGGCGGGAGGCAGGATTATCTTCTCGTCGCTGCCGGCAGCGCGCACGTTGGTGAGTTTCTTTGTCTTGCAGATATTTACGTTGAGATCCCTCTCGCGGGTATGCTCCCCGACCACCTGTCCGGCATAGATGTCCTCGCCCGGCTCCACGAAGAACTTGCCCCTGTCGAGCAGTTTGTTCATAGAATAGGCTATGGCATTGCCGGTTTCAAGCGATACCAGGGAGCCGTTCGTACGACGGTCAATCTCGCCTTTATAGGGCTGATACTCCTTGAAACGGTGTGCCACCACAGCCTCTCCCTGCGTAGCCGTAAGCATATTGCTGCGCAGCCCCATGAGCCCGCGGGTGGGGATTTCGAAATCCAGCAAGGTACGGTCTCCCCTAGGTTCCATCCTGAGGAGAGCCCCCTTGCGGCGGGTGGCAATCTCGATGGCAGTGCCGACGAATTCTTCGGGCACCTCGATGGATAGGTCCTCTATCGGCTCGCACCTCTGCCCGTTGATGGTCTTGTCCAGGACCTTGGGCTGGCCGACCTGGAGTTCGAAGCCTTCCCTGCGCATGGTCTCTATGAGCACCGAAAGGTGAAGGACTCCCCTTCCGTACACCACGAACGAATCGGCATTGACTCCGGGCTTTACCCTGAGGGCCAGGTTCTTTTCCAGTTCCTTGTCGAGCCTTTCCTTTATATGCCTGGAAGTCACATATTTACCATCCTTCCCGAAGAACGGGGAGTTGTTGATGGAAAACACCATGCTCATCGTAGGTTCATCGACCGAAATAGGCGGAAGGGCCTCCGGATTCTCGTAATCCGCAATCGTGTCGCCGATCTCGAAACCCTCTATCCCCACGACGGCGCATATATCTCCGCATTTCACCTCATCCACATTCTTCTTGCCGAGGCCGTCGAACACCATGAGCTGCTTGATCTTCGACTTCTCGACGATATCGTAACGCTTGCACAGGCTCACGTTCATCCCCGTCCTGAGGCTGCCCCTGGTAACCCTTCCGACGGCGATACGTCCTACATAGGGGGAATACTCGAGCGAAGAGATGAGCATCTGGGGCGTTCCTTCCAGCCTGGCGGGCGGCGGGACTATCTCCAGTATGGCATCGAGCAGGGCGGTTATGTCAGTGGCAGGTTTCTTCCAGTCTTCCGACATCCAGCCTTGCTTGGCGGACCCGTAAATCGTCTTGAAATCCAGCTGGTCCTCGGTGGCTCCGAGGGCGAACATCAGGTCGAACACCTCCTCCTGGACCTCATCCGGCCGGCAGTTCGGCTTGTCAACCTTGTTTATTACCACTATGGGTTTCTTGCCCATGGAAAGGGCCTTCTGGAGCACGAAGCGGGTCTGGGGCATGCAGCCCTCGAAGGCATCCACCAGAAGGAGC